>Ga0247782_1000076_pt1 | contig 138014 bp, 116 predicted proteins | sample UWRJL019104C5_FD_179928 | JGI IMG/M metagenome (GOLD analysis project Ga0247782, IMG submission 179928) | Plant litter microbial communities from Arlington Agricultural Research Station in Wisconsin, United States - UWRJ-L019-104C-5 | ecosystem: Environmental > Terrestrial > Plant litter >... | reverse complement strand
CCCCCCCCCCCCCCCCCAATAGCTCGTCAATATAGTTAAGTTCAATTTGATTCATAACCTCACAAAAGCTTCATCAATTTCAGTTCAGTCATCCCATCTCATCCCTTCCCTGACGTCTCCCCCCTCCAATAAATGAAATCACCGCAAGAAAATTCCCATCTAAGTATACATTCCATTTATTTAGGATAATAAGGCTCGCCCTCAGCACAATCCACGCCTTCATCAACAACCCTCTTAACAGCATCATCGGGGTCCTCGTCACCGTCCAGCATATCCAACCAGCAACTCTTCAACTTCTCATTATCCAGTAGCGCAGCCGTCAAATACGCCACGCTAGCCCTGCTCGCGGAGCCACTCGTCGCATCAATCTTACCCAATCTCACCCCTCCTACACCCTCCATGGTCAACGTCCCCGGTCGAAGCGACACGAGCGCGAGATCGTGGGGCCGCTTGAGGGATTCCTCGTAGAGAACTTGGTCTGCTGCTACCTTGGCCTCGTAGTAGCGGGATAGTTTCTTTATGGTCCCTTCCTTGGCGGCTTGCCATTGCTCCGATGTCCACCACGGAGCTTTCTCCAGACGGGAGGTCAGGAAGGAGATGAGGATGAATTTCTTGATGGACGGGGTTGCGACGCTAGCGCGAATAAAGTGGATTGCTGCGTCTCGGTCTATGGCGTATGTCTGTTTGGGAGGAAGGTGTGTGTGGTTAGTTTGCTGTTTTACCTACCTGGCTTAGGGTATCTGTCTATATATTGTTCCTCATGGAAGGGCTCAAAAAGGATAAAAGGGGGAGCGTGAGAGGGAGAGAGACCCAAAAAAAAAACAAAAAAAAGGACACATACCCTCTCAGGCGGACCCTTCCCACCCGCCCCAGCACTAAAAACAACATAGTCGGGCTTGACCTCATCGATCAATTCCTTGGCCTTCTCATCGCTCTTCACCTCCTCGATGCTCCACACGCGCACGTTCAACAACTTCCCGTCCAGCCCTTCGCCCTCGCCGAGTTTTTTCAGGGCGTCCACCTGGCCCGGGTCCCGGATTATGCTCGTCACGGCCCATGAGCGACGGAGCAGCATCGGCGTCAGGAGCTGCGCGACTTTCCCGCTGCCGCCTAGGAGGAGGACATGGTGAGGAGGAGACATTTTATTTTATTGTTTGAGATGAATTGTATGTGTGTGTGTCTGTGTGTGCTCTTTGGGTTGAGAATGGGAATGGGAATGGCAATGGGTGTTGATGAGCACAGGTAGCAGGTTTGAGTAAACTTTCCTACACACGCGATTTACCAATATGTTTCGCCTTATTTACTAAGCTATCCCAGATCGTAGTATGTTTGAATCTAGTTTTGAGTAGAGCCTAAGCAGATACAAGGTGAAGAAAGTCAGTAAATACTAATATGTAAACGTTGCAATTACGTCACGGGCTTTGGGCAGCCGAATGCGGGGATTGCGAATGTCGCACGCCATTTCTTTTGTTTTGGGTTACTTAACGGTATGATACGATAGGATACCACTGGAACAGCTCGAAAGGGCGGCAATGGATTTTAATACGGGTTAATCCGAGTACTACTCCAAATTTTCTTGTTCCTATCCTCCATTGGTATGTTGCTGATGAAGTAGGTCACAATTATAGAGATCAAGATGTGGTAAGTGGACAAATAGATTTTACTTAGGTTTAAGTTGATCACATCATTGTCGATGAAACCACACTTAAAATTTAAATTCCCAGGCAGTTAGATGCTTAGGCCAGTTAGCTGGATTACTTATATTAGACGGCAAAGCCACCAGAATTATGCTGTCTCGGCTCCCCGGCCGCCTCGAACGTGCCATTCGGCAACAGTCTAAGGCCCTGCGCCGTGCTCTGGCCGGGGGCGACCCACGTGACGTTATGACCCAGCGTCTTCATGAACGCGACCGTCGAGTTGTCGTACGCGTACTCGAACGAGACCTGGTTGGGGCTGAGCTGGTCGTGGAGGCGGGGCTGCGCTAGTGCCTGGGGCGCCGTCAAGTTCTGGTCCAGGACGTGGTGCACGTTCTGGATCGTGGCCGTGATGATGCGGCTCCCGCCCGCGGCGCCGATGACGAAGTACAGTTTCCCCTTAGCCGTCTCGACGATGATGGGCGAGATGGACGAGAGCGGTCGCTTACCCGGGCGGATGAAGTTGGCCGGCGAAGGGATGTACCCGAAGGCGTTGCTGGACCCCGGGATTGAGAAGTCGTTCATCTCGTCGTTCATGATGACGCCTGTCTCGGGGACCATCAGCTGCGACCCGAAGAGAAGGTTGACGGTCGTCGTGACGCTGATCGCCAGACCGCTCTTGTCTGCCGCCACGATGTGGCTCGTCCCCGGCGTGGGCAGGCTCTCGTAGCCCTTGGGATCGTACGCCGACACGTTCTGCGTGCGGAAGTCGGAGATCTTAGACCGCACGACCGCGGCCGTGTCGTCGCTGATCATCGACGCCTCGTACGCGTCGAGCCCTTCGACGAACAAGGGGTCGCCGAGCTCGGAGCGCTGGCCATATGCGAATCGGATGGCCTCATCTAGGCGGTGGGTGGTCAGGTTGATCGCGGCAGGATCACCGAAGCCCTCGTAACCGTTCACAATGTTTAGTGCGCTCAAGGCAACAATGCCACTAAGACGCCGGAATCAGCATTCATGACGGTAATCAAGAAGGGTATAGGTAAGTATGCAAAACTTACCCTGAAGGAGCACTGGTAGCGGTAAGCTTATAACCACGGTAATCGATCGCGGCCGGCTTCCGAATAGCGACCTTGTAGTTCTTCAGATCCTCCAAGGTCATGGTTCCGTTCTCCTTGGTCAAGGCGGCAATAGTTGCTTTGGCGATGGCGCCCGTGTAGAAAGCATCGGGGCCCTCGTTCGCGATGACTTCCAGGGTGTCGGCGTACCGCTTGCGCGTGATGGTCTCGCCGAGCTTGACGCGGTAACCGTTAGGCGCGAAATCAATCGCCCAGGTCGGGTTCTCGGTCAGGAAGTTCCCGTTCGGCGTGACGGTGTCCATGTAATGGACCAGGTCCTCCGTCACTTTGAAACCGTAACGAGCTACCTTCACAGCCGGCAGTACGAGCTGTTTCCACGGTAGGGAGCCATATTTCTTGTGCAGGTGCTCCAGACCTCGTAGCTCGCCGGGAATACCGCTATTTGGTGGGGTTTCAAGCGTCAGCATACCCGGGTTTAACTACCTGATGTATTGTTCTGCATTGTGGCTGGGGCAGTTCTTACCTTGCTAGACCGCCGTATAAGCTGGCGTCGGTGTTGTTATTGTACATGTCCTGGAAAGCAGCAGCCGGGGCCGTTTCTCGGAAATCGATGAACTCGTACTTCCCATTGCTGCCCCTGACCAGCATGAACCCGCCGCCGCCGATGCCGCTGTGGTACATTCCGATCACGCCGATGCAGAACTGTGTGGCGACGAGGGCGTCGGCGGCGTTTCCGCCCTTCTTGAGGGTGTCGATGCCGATTTCAGAGCAGACAGAGCTCTCGGACGCGACGGCGCCGAGCTTGGGGTCCTTGCTGTGAAATGGTGTTGCAAGCCCCGCGTGAGCCAGCAAGCCCACCTGTAGCAGGGCTGCCGTGAATACCCCTCTGAGAGACGGCATGACGAAAAAGCGGACGGCGTTCAATTGAAAGAGCAATTGAAGCGTTAATTCTTAAATTCCCTCTCACTAACACCTGAATTCGATCGCGTTACTCCAGTAGCTCCGGATCGAACGAAAGAACGAACGACCGACGACCCAGCTGAAGTCGAAGAAAGAGGGGTGAGAGGTAGAAGGAGAACAACAACAACAGCAACAACAACAAATCAGGACGATTGTCAGGGTCCCATCGTTTCTTATTGTTATTCCTTATTATTAAATATGTATCCCAGAACCCCGGCTGCAGCAGCTGCGGGCCAGAGAAGCGTGTTGATGTTGCATCCCTCCACACGACTAGAAAGCTTGATAAGTAGCGGTGTTTCCCACATGGGGCTAGACCAGGGCTGGGTTCCTTCTTAGGGTTGGCTTGCAGTAGCATATTCAATGTTCTAGATGAACTAGGTATACTCCGTGCGACTTTCCATCTTTCCATGCATACTTACCTCCTACCTGAACCATTATCTTTCGTATACATAATATAATGCCTTATAAGTAGAGATACTAGCGAACTTATACCGATTTTCCAGTTCAGTTACTCAGCAAGGTTAGACCAGCAATGGCGCTCGGGAAATGCGGAATTGCATCATCGCGCGAACGTCCAATTGTAACAAGGCTATCTGATAGCACGATCGTCGGCCTTCCTCTTCAAGAGATAGCTGAACTTGAATTTAATTTTACTCTTACCCATACTACAAGTTTTGCTATCGAGCTGATCTCGGATCTGCCGCGATTCTATGTACATAGCACACACGTACATATATACATACATACCCTTGTGCCACTATGTACATACAGTACGTATCAATGAAAAATCCTACATGTATTCCATGATCCTTCTCTTGGAAAGACTAGTCTGTCATCTCTCAAGACCTCCACAATGATGCCGAAGCCAGGAGGTGGTAAGCTTCACCAATGGCGTGGCGGGATACCGGCGCGATGCCAGATTACCTTCATACGCGCTATATTTACTATATTTATATCCTATCGGGGATAAATAGCCTTATAAATCTATGCGGAACGCAACCAATCGACGAAACCTGTGAACAAAGTCACGGAAAGTAGGAAAGCAAGGTAGGACGACAGCTTGGAACCTTCATACGGTATCTGATCTATGCCTCGAGGTTTTATATATGCTCAACTTCTCGATTCAAGCGAACAACTCTATTCATATGAGAACTTCTCGAATATAGCAACCCACATGTAACTAAACTAGCTCAACCAACATCATATACTCCTACCCATCCAGCATCCACCCTCTCAGTCAAAAACATCAGTCACATATCTCACTTCACGAATACTGTCCAGCCACTGCTGTGCCTCCTCATCGCTCTTCCCAGGGAAACCCTCCTTCCAAATCCGTTTAACAACCTCGTTCGTGCTCTTTGCTAGCTTGCTAGCGGAGCCGCACACAAAGATCTTCGCACCGCGTTGGAACAGATCTCTTATCTCCTCTCTCTCCGCCCACATGCGTTCGTGCGTATACTTGTAAGCACCATCATCAGGCCCGCGACGCGAGAACGCAGCTCGTACCTGCACGGCGCCCAGCTCCTCCCAAGAGCGCAGCTCGTCCGCGTACAAGAAATCGCTCTCGTGGTCGCGGCATCCAAAGTACAACAACGCCGGTCCAAGCTTGAACTCGGGGTTTCCTTTGTTGCTCTCGGCGATGCAGGCCCGCTGCTGCACGAAGCCGCGCATCGGCGCCATGCCCGTCCCCGCGGCTACCATGATGATGGGCGTGCTGCCGTCGTGAGGGAGGTGGAATCCTGTGTTGGAGCGGCGCACGAAGCACCGGATGTGGGACCCCACCACCCGCGTCGCCAGATACGTCGATGCTACGCCTTGGAATAGACGGCCGGCGCCGCTGCGCGCAGGCGCCGAGTGCACGTCGTATGTCAAGGATGCAACGACAGCCTTATCGGGTGCTGTAGCCAGCGGAGACGAAGAGATGGAATACTGCCGCGGTGTCAGTGGCCGTAGCATATCGAGGTAGGCGGCGAAGGATAGCTTCGCGCTGGGATAGTCCTCGAGGATATCCAGCACGGACATCCGCTTGTCGATGATCTCTTTCTGGAATACATCCTCTGAGGAAATTAATTCCTGTAGTTTGTGCTGTTCATTCCCTTCTGCCGTTTTGAGGATCGCTTCGACTTGACGCTTGGAAGCTGGTGTTCCCAATTCTACGCGGGTGCCCAAGATCTCTACCGCGGTGCTTGGTCCTCGCCCGATCTGCAAGTAGTTGTTAGTTTGGTCTCTACCTTGGATGATGGCTTTTGGGGGGGCACGAACCAGAAACGCCTTGCTCGTACCCTTGACGGTCACGATATCATCCATGTTCAGTCCGAACCGCGAAGCCGCACGACGAATGATATCCGGGGGGTTAGTGGGAAGGACCACTAGATAATCTGCCGCGAAATGGTTAGACAATTCCCGGTGAAAGTTGCTCCAAAAGACTTACCTCCAGGCTCATATGTTGCACCTTCCGGCAACTCGATCTGAATGTGTCTCTTTGCCGAACCAACTTCAAGTCCCGCAATCTGCCTGTTCTCCCTCACGACACCTGTAGAGAGCTTCTCTCCAGCAAGCAAATCTGCTACTTCTGGTTTTTCGACAGTCACCTCCAGCTCAGGGGTGCTTTCTAGAGCAGACTCCGAGTTCTTGCTAAAAGACAGCAGGAATTCATCACGCCAATCTTCCCAGGGGCCGACGAGATCTTGCTTGACGTCTACAAACTTGGCGGGAATAACCCTTTGCGCTCCAAGCTTCAGCATCGTTTCGTCGACCAGTTTTGGAATACGGTGGAATGTTGTCGCCCACTCGCTGTTGCCCGTGCCAAAGACGGCGTATTGGACGTCCTTGAGACTATCATCCGCCTTGCCAGATTCGAGCCATGCTACGAAGTTCCTTGCGTTGTCTGCTGGCTTGCCTTCGTATGATGGCGTGATAATAGCCACCGGCACATTCTTCGATAGTTGCTCGGTTGCCTCATCCATGGTCTTGACGACGGGTTTGAAACCTCGATCTCGCGCGACTGTCTCGAGATCCTCAGCAAGATACTTGCAAGTGCCCGCATTGGAGCCGTATATGATCAATAAGGCATAGTTCCCCTTTTCCGACGAGGACGAAGGATTGGCTACAGTTGGCTGCTTCGCCTGGCTGGCTCTGTCGGCCACATGGAGGTCGCTAGGTATTCCCACCGCTAGGCTTCGCCCTTGTCTTCTGGCCACTTTGATCTTGAACCCGTCGTCGGGCTTGACGGTCAATGTGCTTTTCAAACCTAAAAAAGTTAATGTTAGCTAGGGTTTCTAGTCGAGATAGCAGCTTGCCAGCAGAACATACGCAAGTCATAGCTCGGATCAACCATGGAAACCTGGAACCGCTGCAAGATCATGGCGACGGCCATGATCATCTCCTGCTCAGCAAAAAATCGGCCAATACAAGCTCTGGCTCCGTTTCCGAACGGCTTCCATGCATTAGGGGGCAACTTTTCCCAACCCCCGTCCATAAGTCTTTCAGGGCGGAAAAGGTCCGCATCCTCTCCCCAGACTCTGCGGTCATGGTGCAACCCGCGAACGCTGCACATCACGCGCTCGTCAGTACTGATGCGGTACTTTCCGCCAATGACCGTGTCCTTGAGAGGGGCGACGCTGAGGGCGTTAATCGGACCCTGGACTCGCAAGGTCTCACGGATGCAGGCCTCGATGTATTTAAGTTGAGGCAGATGTTCGGGCTTTAGGACTCCGTCTCCGACAATTCTGTCGACTTCTTCCTGGGCTTTGTGATATGCCTCCGGGTTCTTAAGCAGTTGGTAGAAGAGGAAGGTCAGAGTACCACTTGTCGTCTCGTGTCCGGCGACCTAGGTTACATAATAACACGTAAGTACACGCCCAGAAGGCAGAACCACTAGTAGGGGCTAATGTCATTACCAGAAATGTGACCATGTTAAACCGAATATTCTCGTCCGATAGTTTCTCTCCAGTCTGGGGGTCGGTAACGTTCAACATCGTATCCAGAAGATCCTTCGCGTTAGGCTGCGGGTTTCGCTTGCGCTCAGCAACAAGCTCGTCGCAGAGCTTCCACATGGAGTTGATGTTCTTCCGTAACTCCTCCGCTGACTTATATCGGAGATGGTTCTCGATCGCTGGGCGGTTGGCTCGTTTTCCTGCTTCTATGAGCGTAGCCGCCATCTGCGTCGCGAACGGATGGATCTCATCTCGGTAGAAGCTGTTAAAGCGGTACCCAAAGCCACAAATACCGATCATGTCAAATGCCAGCCTGTATAGGAGCGTCAGTCCCAGATATGCCCGTCATCGGCTACTACCTTACGAAAAGGGGCTACTTATAGTGAAATCGTCCGAAGGCGTGACCTCGTTGTCGGGGCCCATTCTGTCCAGCTTGAGGACCATCTGCGATATCAGGTCCTGCATCTCTGGAAACATCTTTCGAATGGCAAGCGGGCCGAACACAGGCATCAAAACGCGATGGGCTTTACCCCAGTTCTATGTGGGACACGGAAACTTGTGAGAACAATGAGTCGGTCAGATGGGCCAATCTGCTTACCTCCTCATCCCCGTAGGCAGTGAACAGGCCGTCACCTAGCAGAGCCCTAAGCTCTAGCAGAGGCCCCCACACCTTCTTTTGGAACCGCGATTCGTCCATGACTTCGTTGATAAGCTCGTGAGACGAGACGACTACTATTTTCATCGCAACGAGATCGACTTTGAAGATGTCGCCGTAGACTTTGGCAAGACGCCAAAAGGACGACACTGGGAAGCTAGGATCCATCTCTGGTAGGTTCCGAACGAACCAGTGAGTGGGAGGCTGCGGAATTGGCACAATCGCATCTTCCTGGACGTTCTGACCCTGCTGGGCTATGGCCGGGCTATCGGGCTTGAAAGGGCACGCCATTGCGAGGTAGAAGGGGCAAGCTCCAACAGATAGAGACTTAGAAGTACTAGGAGTTGAGAGTAGAGTGTTTTTCTCGAGAATGAGAAGATCTAGATACGTAGCGCTTTTTATCAGACAAGAGATGCTTAGTTGTCAACGTAATTCGTGATCAAAGAGTTACAAGACTGCTTCACCCGTCGGCTGCTTCTTTATCAATAAATTCATCGTCTCGTACACGCTTCACCTTAGTCTTCGAAGAGACCACTCTATTCCTGGAACTCATGTCTACCCGAATATCGACGACATCGCGAAGCCGCGAGCCCTCGAAGACTGGAAGACCTGGCAAAGGCATCATGCATCATACAGGCGCATTTGCGTAACGTGACGGAATACTACAGTGAGCATTTCGCTTCATTATACTCGACCGTTTCCTGCCGCTGCTCGGAATTAGTCGGGTCGGACTATGCGTAGTTCCTAAATAGGCACTCCAAGAAGGTTGCAGTGCGCATGCGGCATTCGGGTTGCCCCGGCGGCATTTCGCATTGTATTGCCGGCATTCGCACAGCGCTGCCCGGCCGCAAATCCGGGAGGACCAGCGAGATCATCGCGCGAGACGTATATAACGTAGGTAATTATCTGCACAGGGGAAGCAGTAATTCGCCCCAAACTTTCAATTTAATGAATGCAAAAATCTTACGGAACATGTCATTGGGCAACTTTCTAGATGTCTATGGATGTAAATAATTGGATCATCGCCTTCGTGCCGAGTTGGATGCATTTGTCCACCGATAACTTGCCATTTAGGTCCTTTGAAGGAAACCGCCATGACAAGGAGGAGAGCCGTTGTAGTGGTTCCCGGAACCGTCAAAGTTACAGCATCGTTCTTATAGTCATTCTCATCAGCGCCTGCGCGAATCGACCGGTTAAGGCGGTTCAACACCGATTCCAGGCATAATGTGTGTTGATGACTCCCTCATGAGGGGAATACAGACACTTGATACTCAGGGGATGTCGTTTCTGGGACAATACATGTTTGGCGATTAAGGAACGTGGTGCTACGTAGTCTATTGGGCGTTGTTGCTTAACTACAGATGTGCATGTTGGAGTTCTTTGCACACGTAAGCTAAACGAGAATCATGCGAGGCAAAGAAAAAAAAAAAAAGAGCACTATTTATTGAGGGTTTACCTGTGGCGTCGCTACCTACCACAGTAGATTTGGAACGCTTGTTGCCTGCAGTAGGTAGGCGTGTTGGATCGCAGTGCTGGGGAATGACATCCGAACGTGAAGCATAAGAATATAGTATTCAGAGAGTCTCATACGCAAGGCTCACTGAAGCCAAATCTTATAAGCACTGAAATATGGTGCTACACACTTGTATGGGTCGATTCACGTGCTGAGAAGCCTTTACTGTTATAGGGGCAGTTGATACATATTACCGTAACATCGGTTCTAATGAACCCCCTTTTAGAGATCGGCGCTTAGAGAATAAGGTAACTTAGATAGATATTCACCGGGTGACCCAACAGGCATGAGAATGAATGCACTCATTGTCGGTTACTGGCCCTGGGGCATTATAGGCAATACAAGCAACAAAACGGGTATGGATGGTTTAGACGGACACTTGCACTACCGATGATCATTCTCAGCGCTAACCGCTGAAACATGCAGCCCCACCGTATAATGCTGTGATAAATAGGATTTTTATCGGGGCAGGCGATTACGCTCATGATGGCACGATGTCTCAGGTGTTCGCCCGGAAGATGGGACTTGAGAGACGGGGTGCGCTAAGACAAGAAGGTCGGTCTGTGAAGGCTGATGTTTTTTCAGCTCATTCAGCTATAAATTGGGCTGGAAAGGGTTGATGACAATCGTCGTACCATGACCTGGGACAAGACCACAAGAGCATTGCTACGACGAGGTTACTCCTTGATGAACGTAAAGACAGAGGGCGCAATAAGCAACGAACAAAAACCCGGCCCCGGGAGAAATCGTGACAGAAAACTATGAAGGTTCATGCTTTTTGTCGGCGAGTTGGCTACCCCTCCCTCAGCTTCCCCTTATTACTGTGCTGTTACCTGTCGCTACTAGTGCCGAACGAAAACTGTTTCAGCTGCCAAGACCTAGGCGTATTTCCGTTTCATAATCCGGCCAGTGATGGGTTGGTTGTTCATGATCGCTGTGATTCTCGGTAAAGTCGACGTGGTGATCCTCTACCTGATTGATTGAATGGGTTGTCTTGTATAGATACCGGCTGGGTGCTTTTGCAGACAGGATAATCAAATCATTCACTTGGTAAGTCGGTGAGTCCCTCCATGCTTACAGATGTACCTCTAACCGATCATCCAGCCTATTGAGTTGAGGCCAGCCAACGTATGCACAGGACCCGGCCTGGAACTCAACTGGTCATTGTAGGCGCTCGAGATCGGAAATATGCTCTCGGGTAGATAGGTGGTACGGTCTGGACTTCGTAGATCCACAAGTGTATATAAGTACAGAATAGTTGCTTGCTTAAGTCCTCGGGACGGAGATAACCGTTCAGCCACGATCTGGATCGAAAGCTCAGCACCTGACCAGAGACATACGTAGTCCGCTTCTGTAGGCCTTTGATGGAACTCGCTGACTCTGCTCACTTGACAAAAAGGGCTTCTTACTTATTGATGGATGCCCAACACAGCTTACCATCTTGGTGGATGAGCCCTACATGGACCGAACCAATCACTACTCGTGCTACACTCCATGAGCGCTCAATTCATGCAAACAAACCGGATTCATAACCAATCAAATCTAGAGTGACGAATGCTTCTCTTGATTGTATTCGTAACCCCGTAAGCAATTTGAACTACTACGTAACTCGCTCGCTCACTCCCCTTACCATGCATGCCTTTGCCTACCATTATCACCCTCTATTAAGCAGTAAGGGAGCGCATCATGGAATACTCTATGTACCCTTTCGCTGCGCCTTTTCTTCGCGTAGCCTAACTAGTCTCAAAGCCTGGCCTCTCTAAGGCGGTGCGTGCCTCGTTAATCCCTTTTTTTAACGTCTCCAGTCGCCACTACTTCCGGAATCCGGCATCTGTAGCTCATGGGGACTGGACAAGTGGTCCACCGTCTGGACTCTGGAACTATTTAGGTCCCCTATTTGTATGCGAACATTCTTAGCGCGCAATAGACTCCTTTAGCCAGAAGATAGACTCTGGAGATAAAGCAGAATTAACAAAGCCCAGCTGTTCGGCTACAGGGTCGGTACCTACCTTGTACGGCTGTAACTGTGGTGGGACTTGGGGGAATATTCTTTCCAATCAGACCGTAAGGCTTGCATTGCATGCATTGGAGAAGCGTCTAAGCCTCCTCCAGGGCTGGACTCCACTTCAACATTTTGCCCCATATTACTGTGTACAGGCTATACATTGAAATGCACAGCTGTACAGCAGATGCTGTAGGTACTGTTACTGCCTACCTGGGTACAGCCTACATGCACAACAAAGACGGCATGCGTTTCATAGGCATTCCCGCGTGTTATACATAGAAATGGAGCGGCAGTAGGATTCGTCGCAAACACCTTGTATACGTACATACATACATACGGCTAACTAACTACCTTACCATGCACACACGTATATTAAGGTTATATTTACTCCGACGTCCCCCACGTTTTTACGTTGGCCAACACGTCTCTCTTAAAAGGCGCACGTTTCACTTTCCTTGCTGTTGGTAGTTAGTCATAAGTAGACTGACTGGGTTAGTCGCTTGTCATTACCAGTTAACTGACTTGGCAAACTGTCTTGGCTTGCACCTCGAGGGGACAGCATAGCGCCGATCCTTCGCTTTAACCATCCACTCTCATGTACTGACGTACCTGCTAGCAGCTTGGCACAAGCAGGGAGGGTAGGAGTCATTTCGCAGCTCATTTCGCATTTACTGCGTCTACCCGTCCTTAACATAAAACCTCCCGTACTGCCCATCTCGACACACGTACATACGCATTGGCCTCCCTTGTCTTTTCTGTTTTATTTCTCGGTTTTTACATCTTCTGTTGTTTCTTCATTTTTTACTGCTTTGGCTGCCCGGTCCCTCTTGATCCGTTCTGGCCGTTCCATAATAATACACAACAATGAGAAACGTCGCCCAACTTGCGACGGGCTCTCTGCTCGCTTCCGTCGCCTCTGCCCAGGTTGTGCAATGGGACATCGCAAAGAGATCGGACCCAGAATATAAAGTGCATAGACGTGCCAGTGGATCGGTCGAAGAGATTATTACCAACGAGAGGACGCGAGGCGGATATTTTGCTTCGTGCACTGTGGGAACGCCGCCTCAAAAACTGACCCTGCAGTTGGATACCGGTTCTAGCGACATTTGGGTACCTTCAGTTGACTCGAGCGCATGCACGGATGCAAATTCACAACAGGGAGGTTGCACTTTTGGCGCCTGTGAGTGTGCTTTAAAATAGCGACAACCTGACTGAGAAACATGCAGACTAATTGTGAACTCTTGCTGTGCATAGTTGATAACGAGGCATCAGACTCATTCAGAGTCGTCAACCAAGACTTCGAGATCAACTACGTTGACGGAAGCCATTCGATAGGCGAATATATCTCCGAAGTTTTTGGCATTGGCAACGTGAGATTGGAAAATACTACAATGGGTCTGGGACTGGACACGGACATCCCATATGGTCTGGTCGGTGTTGGCTATGCCGTTAACGAGGCTTCGGTAGCCGACCGCATAGTATACCCGAATCTGCCGATAGTTATGAGAGAGGAGGGCCATATCGCCACAAATGCTTACAGTCTTTGGCTAAACGACCTGGATGCCGGCACTGGCAGCATTCTCTTCGGCGGTATCGATACGGATAAATACGAGGGTAGCCTTACTCGACTCAGTGTTAAAGAGGATTCGCAAACTGGAACGTTCAGCTCATTCATTGTGGAGCTGACCTCGCTGCAAGCTCATTCCTCATCGGGATCTGATACACTCCCGTCGAGTTCGTATCCGGTCGATGTTGTGCTTGACTCTGGAACCACATACAGCTACATCCCTCAAGAGCTTGCTGAGGAGGTTTGGCGTGAGGTGGGTGCACAGTATATATCTCAGCACGAGATTGCCGCCATTCCTTGTGGTATGGCATCGAGTAGCGGATATTTCACTTTCGGCTTTGGTGGGGAAGGGGGTCCCTCGATCAAGGTCGGTATGGATGAGTTGGTCATTGTGCCTCCATCAGGCGGGTACAACGACAACGACATTTGCCCATTCGGCATCCAGAACTCCACCGCCAAGCCTTACTTACTTGGAGACACCTTCCTCCGATCTGCCTACGTGGTCTATGATCTCGAGAACAACGAGATCGGCATGGCCGCCACAGATTTCAACTCGACATCTTCGAACATCGTCCCGTTTCCCAGCCGGGGAGCTACAATCCCATCGTCAACGCCAGCATCAAATCAGAGCAGCCCCCCTTCAGGTACTAGTGGGAGCCCAGACTTCAGTGCCAGCGACGGTTTCAACGACCGAAGTGGCAATGGCAATGGCAATGGCAATGGCGATAGTGCAGCTATGTCTCTGGGTCTTGACACCACCCAATTCATGGTAATGGGGGCTAGCATGTTCTTTATGATGCTCGGCGGTGGCATGTTCGTTCTGTTTTAAATATTACTGTACTTCTGTTTGGGTATTGGGCGCATAAATGGTTTGAGTACAGCATGGGTATGAGTATCAATTGGGTATATTGATCGGGAGCAACTATAGATAGAAGTTGTATTCCGCCGCGTACATAAAGAAGAATCGACAGATAATGCGCATCATAAGAAATACAAAAGCCTTGAACTTCCCTATAGTCTGCATTTGAGTGTCGGTGGGCAAGAACACCTCGATTCATGCTAAAAGGCGTCTGACTAGAGTCTACATACAGGACACTATATCTCAGATGTATTTTGAGCAAAGCTACATTTTAGGTGTCCAGTTACGGGGTCCGATGCGATGCTTTCTATGATGCTTGAATTCTGACATCTGATATGAAAGCAGGTCAGCCTTCGCGGTGCCCAGAATAGTGCGACGATACGACGCCCTGTACAGAATGCTGTACAGCAGTACCTCGACTAGGTACATATGTAGGTAGGTAACCCCCTGAATACGTCAGTAGAAATTTAATAGGGCCCCAAAAATTGATGGGTCGAGGTACAGAATCGTGTCCTCTGATTTGTTAAGACCCTATGCTACTCCACTAAAAATTTCCAGGGACTTTGAAGGCAGATGGAAATCTTCACGCTCAATCGTAAAACAGTACAAGGGCTATCCAGGTCCGTCGTCTACGTAAACTTTAGCCTGCGCTTCGGACTCATCGATTCTTCTTCGACTTCTATTTTGTGTTGTTATAGTAATTTTATTCTCATGATGAGGGCGCAAAGGGCTATCGCTGTCATCAATGACAGCCGCATTCTCAGTTCTCGGTGCGGTTTAACAAAACTTAATATTGCCTCGAGGGCCTATACCAATCGAGCGCCTTCACAATTCATTGTTGCTCCATTACGCGTAGAAGGGAGAAGATATTTCAGCTTGACGAGGCCTCGATATGCTGCCGCCAGTGCCGCTTCTGATGCGTAAGACCCAAAATCTCTCCCTCTATGTTGTTGCGGCCCCTGGCGTTTGAATTTGTTGTCGACTAATTGGAGTCTGCGGCTTATATAGCCTTAAGCGTGCTGCCGAGGAGGCGGCAAACCTCACGCCTGAAGCTGTCCTTGCCAAAATGAGCCTCGAAGAGAAGAAGCGACTCTCAAAAGTGCGAAATATTGGTATTGCTGTACGTAGCTCCCAGTTGTTTGTGCTTCCCCTCTATTGGAACCGCTGCCAAACACTGAGCGATAAGAGTATGTATACTAACTATATTCGCAGGCACACATCGACAGTGGTAAAACTACTGCTACGGAACGAGTACTCTTCTATACCGGTCGAATTAATCAGATACACGAAGTTCGAGGTCGTGATGGCGCCGGCGCTAAGATGGATTCTATGGAGCTCGAGCGAGAGAAGGGCATTACCATCCAGTCCGCCGCAACATTCTGTGATTGGAAAAAGGTCGAAGATGGACAGGAAGAAACATACCATATCAACTTGATCGACACACCTGGCCATATCGATTTCACGATCGAGGTAGAACGTGCCTTGCGCGTGCTGGACGGTGCCGTCATGATCCTCTGCGCCGTCAGTGGTGTCCAGTCCCAAACCGTTACTGTCCATAGGCAAATGAAGCGTTATAACGTCCCGCGAATCAGTTTCGTAAACAAGATGGACCGTATGGGTGCCAACCCATGGAAAGCAGTCGAACAGATCAACTCTAAATTAAAGGTCCCCGCTGCGGCCATTCAAGTTCCTATCGGCGCTGAAGATCAGTTCAAGGGCGTCGTTGATCTTATTCATATGCGGGCTATCTATAACGAAGGCCCCAAGGGCACTATTGTTAGGGTGGAAGACAAGATTCCCGAAGACCTGAAGGCATTTGCAGAGGAGAAGCGCCAGGTTCTGATTGAGAAGCTAGCAGATGTTGATGACGAGATGGCTGAGATGTTCTTGGAAGAACAGACGCCGACCCCGGAACAGATAATGGCGGCCATTCGTCGGGCGACAATCAATCTCAAGTTTTCGCCTGTTATGATGGGATCTGCTCTCGCCGACAAGTCTATCCAGCCCATGCTTGACGCGGTCTGCGACTACCTTCCCAACCCTGGCGATGTCCAAAACGTGGCTCTGGACAAGGCGAAGTCAGAGGCAGAGACCCAGCTTGTGCCCTATAACTCACTTCCCTTCGTAGGCCTAGCATTCAAGCTAGAAGAGAACAACTACGGCCAGCTGACCTACATCCGAGTGTACCAAGGTACCTTGAGGAAGGGAAGCTATCTGTTCAACTCGAGGAACGACAAGAAGGTCCGAATTCCTCGAATTGTGCGTATGCACTCGAACGAGATGGAGGATGTTAACGAAGTGGGTGCTGGAGAGATTTGTGCCGTGTTCGGTGTTGATTGCGCTTCTGGTGACACCTTCACGGATGGAAACCTGCCGTACACCATGTCGTCCATGTTCGTGCCTGATGCAGTTATGTCTCTTTCTATCAAGCCCAAGCGCACCACAGATGCAGACAACTTCAGTAAGGCCATGAACCGGTTCCAACGCGAAGATCCTACCTTTAGATTGTCTGTCGACGACGAGAGCGAGGAGACGATTATCTCTGGTATGGGTGAGTTGCATCTCGAGATTTACGTCGAGCGTCTACGCCGAGAGTACAAGGTCGAATGCGTCACCGGCCAGCCTCGTGTTGCATACCGTGAGACTATCGGCAATAGGGCCGATTTCGACTTCCTCCTGCGAAGACAGACCGGCGGACCTGGTGACTATGCTCGTGTCGTCGGATGGATCGAACCCAACGCTGAGCCGGAGAAGAACTCGTTCGAGAACCAAGTTGTTGGTGGCACCATTCCTGACAAGTGGATCTCCGCCTGCCAAAAGGGCTTTGAGTTCTCGTGTGGAAAGGGGCCCCTGCTCGGCCACAAGGTCCTCGGTACCAAGATGGTGCTCACCGACGGTGCTACACACGTTACGGATTCCTCAGATTTCGCCTTCAACTTGGCCACGCAAATGGCCTTCAAGAAGGTGTTCCACGAAGCCGGTGGTCAGGTCCTCGAACCCCTGATGAAGACTACTATCATGGCTCCCAACGAATTCCAGGGTAATATCCTCGGTCTCATGAATAAGCGCAACGCCACTATTATCGACACCGAGATTGGCGCCGAGGATTTCACGCTGCTGTGCGATGTCAGCTTGAATTCCATGTTCGGCTTTGCCACGCAACTTCGCGCGGCATCGCAGGGCAAGGGCGAGTTCACCATGGAGTTCAGCCATTATTCTCCTGCGCCGCCTCATTTGCAGTATGTATCCCCGTCCCAGACCCGGTGTCTCCTTCACTACAGTGCATCGTTGACCCAGCCTGCTAATTACTTTGATTAATAGGAAAGAATTGATCGCCAAGCACCAAAAGGAGATTGAAGCCGCCCGAAAGCATTAATGAATACAGGAGCCCATGATTGATGTGCTGAAGGATCAGGCTTCCAAAGAAGAACTGTGGCAAGCGTTGCTTCACGAACTGGTCTATGGTCACTTATTATTACCAGGATCGTCGACGGCAGCTAAAGATCATGTATGTGTCGTGCTGAAGACATCAGTACGGCTTAACAGGGACCAGATGTAATAACATTGCAATATCGACTCTATCAACAGAACTGGTATGTAAGATAGAGAATATTTAGATACCAAATCAGGAACCTGGGAGACGGGGAACAACAAAAAGACAGGTTCAAATGCGAGGTGTATGTATATAGACGAAATATGTATCAATACTTATTTTAAGGAAAGGGATCCGTTCAATGCCCTTTCACAAGCCGGAGGCCTTTACTCAGTTCATCCCTCTGACATTGGGAGAAGAGAGAACTCAGCTGCAGAGGACGATGGGAAATAAACTAGACAAATTACCACTCTTGGCCTATTATCTTCCTTTTGGCAAATTCATTCATTCCTTTATGCAGGCATCGCTCATATGAAGGTCTTGGGTGAGGGTATCTCTCAGAATATTATTCTGTTTGTCTATTTATGCTACAAAATATTTTTCGTACGTCCTATAGTGCGCCCTTTTTTCATGGGTTTCATATCTCCTTTTTGTAAGCTTCGTAGCCCAAGTTTCTTTCATATCTAACCTGAACTTCACACTCTTAAGTTCTCAGGTATAGAAAGCTTTTCGCCTTTCCCCCCTTTTTAGTGTCCCTGCTATCGAAGTTACCCCTTTTATGTTCGCGACGTGCATAGCTAGACGGATAATAAATGTATACAACTCATGTATGTACCCTTTAGATTCTTCTTAGAATATCAGACACAACCTCCTCGGTAGTAGCCTTACCGCCTAGATCAGGGCTCAACAAGCGTCCCTCCTCGAGGTTGGCGTCAACGGCAGCATAGATCTTGGCAGCGGCCTCCTCCTCGCCCAGGAACTCGAGCATGAGGGCGGTGCTGCGCAGGGTCGCGATGGGGTTCGCGACGCCCTTGCCCTCGATGTCGGGGGCGGAGCCGTGGCAGGGCTCGCCGATGGCGAAGCCCTCGCCGACGTTGGCGCTGGGGACGAGGCCGAGGGAGCCGACGAGGGCGGCCGCGCCGTCGGAGAGGATGTCGCCGTACAGGTTCGGCGCGACGATGACATCGTAGGACCCGGGTTGCCGGAAGAGCTTGTACACCATGCTGTCGACGATCTGCTCCTCGACGGCCACGCCGCCCTCAACGAACCGGCTAGCCGACAGCGCTTCCTTGGCGCTCGTGCGGAAGAGCCCGTCTGTCTGCGACAGCACGTTCGACTTGTGCGTCACCGTCACGAGGGGCGACTTGTGGATGCTGGCGAGACCGCCCGCGCGCAGCTTCTGCCGCCGCAGGGCGATTTCACCGGCCATCGTGGCGATGCGGGACGAGGCGCGCGCCGAGATCCGCTTGATGGCCTCGGCGTAGACGCCCTTGGTCGCGTCGTCGTAGGTCTTCTCTTCCTTCACGTAGAGGTCCTCCGTGTTCTCGCGCACTATCACCATGTCGATCGGGTTCTTGGCTGTCGCTACGGTCTTGACGGGGCGGACATTGGCGTACAAGTCGAGCTTTTTGCGGAGAGCAACCTGTTCGTGCAAGGAGGCTGATTAGTGTGCTTTCTGGTAGAGGTCACGTCTAAAAACTGGTGAGGCATTGGATGCTCAAGTAATGCAGGGGACGTACAATTGGCGACGAGTAACCCTTCACGGCCTTAGTAGGAGAGGACACGGCACCGAACAAGGCACCGTCGCATTCGTTCTTGAGCACCTCGACTGTGCGGTCGGGCAAGGCGGCGCCGGTCTTCTGGAAGGTCTCAAAACCCGCCTCGAGATCTGTGAACTCGAACTTGAGGCCCAGGGAAGAGGGAAGAGCCTCGAGGGCACGGCGGCCTGCGGGGATGACTTCACGACCAATACCATCACCGGGGATGAGGCCTGTGGTTATCGTGGTTAGCTACGTGTGCCGTAATTTGAGTCTTAGAGGACCACACTGGTCAATTGGTTGTTTTCATTGGCAACTAACCTATTCTCAGAAGACGGGAGGCCATTTCGTAGAATCAATTGGGCGTAAAAACGTAGTACCGGGGCGCTTGCAAACAGAGATAGAGAATACGGGCTGAGAAAGCTGCATACACCGTAAGGGGAATGATGTTATTCAGGAAAATTATTAGTACAACTGTGCGATTTCGGAGCTAGCTCTGGTTCAGCCCTCTGAGCTCACTAAAAGTTTACTGTCCACCAGCTGTCTAAATCGGCTTACAGTATTATACGTAGTATTCAAGACCGTCTTCAAGTGCCTCTAACAGGGTTTGGCATCGGTAGTGTGGTGGAGACCTTGGAGACCCTGGATTAGGAGCCCGCTAAATCTATACGTTGAACCAACAGAGGTTGCTGGGCAACGCCTACTACGTCGCGAGGAAAATAGTTCGAAGTCGGAATTTGGAAGTCTGCTTGTTATAAAATCATACCCAAACATTAATATTTCTAAGCTTCGGCATCATTAGTGGTAGTCGGCTTTCATTAACTTCTTCCCTCCCTGAAAACACATGCAACAATGGCAACTCTCGCCCTCGAAGACCGCTTCAAGCGCCTGTCGGTTAATAACGAAAATGAGGAAGACCATAAGACAAAAGCAACCTACCTGAGTAGGCGCGCCGCTAAAACAAGTAGACAACACTAAAACTCCACGTAGGACACAATCGCAACGGTATCAGTTTCACAGCACTCGAGTCGCCCAAACCTCATCAAAGTCGCTCTCCAACAAAGCCACAAGCACAACATATGCGGACCATCTGGGCAGCGAGCAGCGGCCGCCGCACCACCTGGGCGGAAAGCTGTTCCTCACACGGAACAATTGAATGACAAGTCTCCAGCCAGGCGCGAACTAGCGACTTCCGTTTCAAGACCTATCGAGAAGTCGCTTCACTTGGGAATGTTTGAGATCGGCAAGGCGCTGGGCAAGGGCAAATTCGGCTGCGTATATTTGGCGCGAGAGCGAACCCATGGCTTCACTTGCGCGTTGAAAGTCTTGCACAAGAGCGAGCTGCGGCAGGCACGTGTTGAGAAGCAAGTACGGCGCGAGATTGAAATACAAAGCAACCTACGCCATCCCAACATACTAAAGCTGTATAACCACTTCCACGACAGCAAGCGCATCATTCTTATCCTGGAGTTTGCAGTTCAGGGCGAGTTATACAAGCACTTGCGTAAAGCCGGACGGTTTTCTGAGCTTAGGGCAGCAAAGTACGTTGCGCAAATGGCGAACGCTCTAAGCTATCTAAACCGCAAGCATATTATTCATCGCGATATCAAGCCTGAAAACATTTTTAGTCGGCATGCATGGCGAGATCAAGATTTCAGACTTTGGCTGGAGCGTACATGCGCCTAGCAATCGCCGGACTACTTACTGCGGGACCCTCGACTACCTACCCCCCGAAATAATCAACCCGAAAACTTTGGACAATTCTTACGATGAGAAAGTCGACCTATGGTCCTTGGGCGTGCTGATGTACGAATTCCTGGTAGGCGAGGCACCGTTTGAGGACACCCCTGTCCTAACGACTAGGCGAATCGTCAGGGGAGATATGACTGTCCCATCATTCGTCAGCCCCGAGGGAAAGGACCTTCTTTATAAAGTGAGTTTCCTTGAGTCTTGTTAGCTGCTAAGCAGAATATTAACCTAGCTCAAGTTACTCGTTGTTAACCCCGCGGAGAGATTCCCCTTGACCAGGTTCTTCGTCACCCCTGGATTGTTCAGCACTGCGTCAAAGGGTGAGGTAGCTGCTAACTTCAAGAAAACCGAGTAGCTGTAGCATTTCTGCGTTGCGGGTATTTTTGGCGTATGATGTACAAGAAGACTTACGACCTTTCTGATTATTACATCGAAGTAGCGATCGATCGGTCGAAGAACACGGAGCAAGAGTCTGACAGATATACGACGATGGTCTAAAACTTGGTCTCGGCCTCGGAAGACAAACCTTTATAAGAAGTCAAGCGATCTCAGGGATGACGGTTTCGTAGGAAACGACATCGTCCCTTCTTGGGAACGCCTTCTTCCTTTTAGCACGTTACAAAGAGTATTGGTACAAGGTACGGCAAGAGGTCTTGGAAAAGGGCCAGGAGATCTTGAATTTCGAGGCACTCCACGAGAACAGACTCTTGCGCAACATTCTCCTTGAAGGTAACCAATTGCCTCTACCTGCCATTTCATCCCAGGCAAAAAACTCAGACATGCATTGCCCAAATGCAGCATTGCGATTGTAACTAATCTTCCCGCTTCTTGGCCGTGTAGCGCTTCGGGACACCTTGCTCCCTCTGGGCGGCAGTCCAAAACAGGACGCGCCGGTACTTGTGCTAAAGGGCACGACAGTCGAGATGGGCCATTCCGCCCTGCATCGGGATGCAGGCGTCTTCGGTGAAGATGTGATGGCGTTTCGACCGGAGCGCTGGGATGAGACAACCCCAGGACAGTGGGAGTTCATGCCCTTGGGAGGAGGGATGAGGGCTTGTCCAGGCCGAGGATAGTCGCTCGTCGAAGCTACTTTCGTGCTATTAAGTATGGCCCTCCGGTTACTACGGATGGAAGAGTGAGATGAAGCTGATGTGCCAAAATGCGAATGGATGTTTGATTAGCTTTAGCGTCTGATGTTACAGATTGTTTCGGTGACCCGCCCCGTCGTTATCTTTGGTTCCTGAGTTCTTCCAACAGGGCGCAATACAAGGTGGACTAGGGGAATCGGTTGATAAGGTTCCCACGGCTTCGAGCAGACCTGTCCAAAGGCTAGTTTGGTACGGACCAAACTTGAATCTAGGATGATGCCCAGCATATCTAGCTATTTGCAGAGTTTAACAAAGAAACAAGCTGATGAGGTCCGTGAAGTGAACGATCTTGAGAGCGCAGAAACTCTGACCCAAACAGCTGACCAGGCAGCCCTCAGCAAACGAATGAGTTTAGAGAAATAGGGGCAAAAGCCATATCTAGGCAGATGGTTGGTCACGAACGACCTCACAGTCGATTCACTCAGCTGCCATCGATCTTGTCTGAGACTTAGTACCTTGCTCTTCCTTCAGTAGCCGCAATAAATAACTCGTAATGTATAATTTGAAAACGAAACTGCCACTTTCCACTTAATCCGGTGCATTTTCGGTAGAAGGATGTCCATCGCACCTCATTTTCGCCAAATGGGCCTAGCGCTCATGCCGCTCTTGCTCAGGCTCGGATTAGATAGTAAATAATTAGTTACGTGCCCTAAGTCAGAAAATTATATTAGGACATTTGAAATCAGCACGTACGAATTGTCCTGGCTATGTATGTTCCTTGCAGTATGGCTATGGTGATGGGACAACGGCTCAGCCGGGCTCGACCAGTCGCAATACCACACAAAAGCGGGAGTTAGCACTGAAGCCGTATCAGTCCAATTCAAATACGTAAGGAGAGGATAGGGCTGGGGGCCTTATTGTTTAATGAGGACGTCCCAGGACATATTAAACTGCCGTGCAGCTATGGCTTGGCTCTAGAGGCGGCATATAACCCGATTACGGAATGCCGGCTATTGCTATAATGAAGGAACAGACTGTTGAGGGACATCAATCCGGCCGAGCTATGGCCCAGCAGCGAACGCGTAGCGGCCTTCAGCGCCCAGACACTGCCAGGGTCATCGTACGCTGAATCCTACGGCTAATGAAATTATCAAGGCCTCGGCTAGCTCGTCGAATAGCCCATGGCAAAGAAGTTCAACATCAAAGACCTGAAAAGGGGCGGAAAAGCCTCGCTGGCGAGAAATAGACAGGGTGGTGGTGGTATTCTCCCGTCTTTATTGGGTGAATCGGGTTTGCTGGGATATTGAGCCCTAGCTTAAGGGGTTAAGAATAGCTAGCTACGAAGCAAAATAGGAGCAGCGTGCAGGTTTCTTCCCTTCAATGGTTTACTGCACCAGGATACAACCATAGGAGTTCCGCGTACACATTGCCTTTTATTCGGAGGTTATACATAGTAAAAAAGGGAGAATGTTAATTAAAGGGCCATGTGTAACGAGCGTTATTGTTCCTATCTTATTCTACAAGTGTTGGTTCATTGACCTCCAGGTCAGCCTCAGATAGGTTACCAACTCCCCTCAGCAGGGCCCTCAGTAGGCAGGGGCCTGGTCTAGAGTTGGGAAGGCTGTAGAGAATCTCTAGTAGGGGCGGGGCGCCACCGTTTGCTGAAGTAGATGTGCATGCCCCCCGCCGACGTTCCAGACTGCATATCTCGGCTTTTACACGTGTATACACCTAGTCAGCAAGCTATATGCCCCCCAAACGAAACAAGAACGCCGTCAAAATCACGGATGGGAGCGCGACGATGATGGCGCCGAGTCCAGCGCCACCCTGGATATCGCTCTGTATGGACGACCACAGCACGCTGGCCAAGACGCTGGCGCAGATAGTGGTCATGATGATCCAGAAGATGACTTCGCGGTTCGGGCCCTCGATGACGTGGATGCCCCAGCCATACCCCGGCTCGACGCCGTCAATGACCCGACTATTGAGTCGCATGGGCAGGCGCGGGAGCCAGACGTACCGCGACGGATGCAGGTCCTCATCTCCGTGCTCGAGGTAGTGAATGAATACCTCAGGTGGCATGGGCGGCAATGGGTGGAGCGGCTTGGGCATGTACTCATAGTCGCATGCCGTGTGTGGCGGTATGCTTTCTGGTCTGTTGCAGATGGATACATAGCCGCCTCTTAGGCTCCACAGAGTGAACTGCAGCAAGCGCATCTTTCTTCAGCTCAAGTGTTCAGGGTGCCCTTATTTCAGAACTCCAGCCGCGTAGATGACTCACCTGGACAAACTCCAATGTGACGGGCCTAATGAGAAAGGAGAACTTGGATCTGAAACCTCCAGTCCCCAGATACTTTTGCTTCAGCTTCTGGAACCCGTCCCTGTCGGATTTTGTTCCTGTTATGTCTATTTCTGACAAGGTCTTGTAGATGCCGCCCGTGTTAACACAAAGTGCTAGGAACTTTGACTTCGAGGACTCGTTTTGAGACTGAGACAAGGTGGTGCTTGAGCTGGTGCTAACTTCACTCGTGCTACTCCGGGAATCACTCTTTATGCTGCCGTTGGTAGGGCTGTCGCCGGTGCTGATAGTTTCCCTGCTACCAACTCCTCCAGGAATCTGTCCGTTGGGCGCGTGTTCCCTTTTTGAACTGGTACCATACTCATCGTCGATAGGTTGCTGCAAAGACCGTTCTAAGTTATCCAACGACTTGGAGTCATTGTCCACGAAGTCTGCGTAGAGTTCGACGCCACAGTCCTAGGAGTAATAGATGAGCTGTTAACTTCTCTTCCTTTCGCCGCCGGTCAAGCCACATGAATGAGCCGGCAGGTAGAATGCTTACAAATATCGAATTGCACTTACACATCTCCATTCAATGCGTCTGTAACCCGGTTTCAGCTGTGGCCGTAGTAGTTTCCTTACCGTTGCCCACTTTGCGTAGAGGTAAACTCTTAACCATGCTGGCATAGCAAAAAGATTGAAAGGTGTCTTCTCCTTTTTGGGCCGAAGGCAAGGCTTGTTCTCCGAGATAGTATAGATATCCTTTTCGGCTGGGGGTTGTTGGGAAAGAGTGCTGCCACTGTCTTCCATGTTCAAAATTGTAACCATGAGTGTACCCTGGTTCAAGACGGGCACAGCTGAATCCGGATGGAGAAATTTCTTGAGATTCGCCTTGTAAGAAGCAAACGGCTTGCCGGTCGTCAAGAATTCAGAGACGGACTCCAGATTCGGTAGCTTGTCTTTCATGATGTAATCATCAGCATTGATGTCACCCCCTTCGCTGGCCTCGCTTATCACGTCCTCGTCATCATAGATTATCGGTTCAACGGGAGGTGTATCCGTGACCGTGCCCGTGGTGGCATCCTGTTCACCTAGAAGACGGTCTAACAAAAATAGATTGTCCTTCTCCTGCCCTATCTTCATGTTGATCTGCTCTCGAGTCTGCTCTTCCAATGGCCTTACCGAGCGGTGGATATTGGATGATATTCGAGACCGCTCGCTACGCAGACGTAGGAATCTGACAGCAGCCCTCTCGATTGGGCTTTGCTCTTCTGATCGGAGGTCGAGAAAGAACCGCTTGAGAAGCCGCCTGTGATTCCGAACGAATCGCGCCTCGCCCATTCTACGCACAGCCTCTTGATATAGCGACAGTAGTTCATTGTCATCAGTCAGCTTTTTGACCAGAAAGTTGGCAGCTGCTTCACGAGATTCCGGTGTGGCTGTAGTGTTCTCAATCAGTGAGGCAATGTCTTCGTGAACCGAGCCGAGCGACGCGATATCGTTTTCTTCGACTGGTTCCGAGCCTCCCTCGGAGCTAGCGTAGTTGTAGAATGCCAGCGACTCGGCCTTTTCGTTCTCAATGCTCTGGCTAGCTAGTCTTGAAACGGCTTCATGGGATGTTGAGGTTGCCTTTGTTGATCCCGGACCGTCGGACCAGAATGGGCCCGAAGGTGCAGTGGATGCGTCATCAGAATCATTGTTAGATGGACACAGGGACACGACAGATTCTTTCTCTGCACTGACAGGTTCAGTCTGGCTGCCGGGAGCGTTTGGGTTATGCACCATCGAGGAATCAACAGTAGACTTTCGCAACATGAAGATGGGCTTTTCCCTAGTTGCTTCTAGTTCTTTGAGGAGTCTCAATGGGTTCTCCAGACCTGGCGCATTCAGTTGTGCGTTGACCATCAACAATATTTGTTCCTTCCACTTGTGACAGTTTTGACCCTTAGAACACCAATGAAGCCTTGGGATAGAACCCTCGATGCCCTTGATTGAGACTAAGTCATCACACGAAATCAAATCGTCGGGGCTTTTTACCTCTCCTAGAGAAACATTGGAACGCGATTGCGGCTTTGGCAACACCTGCTGCACGCTTTCAACGAAGACGCCAGCAGGGGAAACGGGATTATCGAGTTTCCGTGAATTTTGGAAAGGTGAAGTTGTGCTTCTGATCGAGATTTGCTGATTATTTATTCTTGACAATACAGATACCCCGGGATGCTCAATGTTCGCCACCATAGTTGGAGGCTCGCGTAGTAGATCGAACTGCTGTACAGTATTATCCCGGCCCAATGTAAATAGAGCACCGCCGCGTCCATAAACTGCAATTCCTCTGATGCAATCCAAAGTCGGCACATGGTCCTAAGTCACATATTTCGTTCTGACATCCCATGACCGCGTCTCTCTGTGCATTGTCAACATGAGTTGTAGTGAGGAGCCCATTTGGGGAGATTTCATTGTGACAAGGATACTTACGAAGTAGTATATCTGACAATGCGTCCGTTCTTGGACCATCCAGTCCATTTTGGGCCAGCGCTGCTAGTGCTTGAATCTTGCAAAGTTCTCACTACTTTGGCCTCGTTATTTTCACCATCGGGGCGAGCTTTCGGTATGCTCCAAACTCTTCCAACACCGTGCTGGTCCTGAACAGCTAGCATATCCGATCGTTGTTTTGAAGAGCTTCCATGCCACGCTAAACACAGTATTTGCGAAGGCCCTCGGGTGAGATTGTGTAGTGGCGTGAACCTGGGGACCATCGAGGCGATGACCAGTGTGCCGGTTTGATAACTAAAAAGGTATTAATTCAGATGCTTGCAGAAAATGATGGTGATCATTTGGCAATGCTAACCCAATAGCAACAGTTTTGCAGTCTGATGATGGAGCCAGAGCCGTAATAGGGGATCTGAGGAACGTTTTTATCAAGAGACGGTCAGGGGTGGAAGGTTCGAATAGCATTAGATTTCCATCAACGCGGCCTGGTGCTTGTGTCAACATATACTTTGCTTTGCGAAGAATCCGGGGCGGGAGCGTACCAACGATTAAATTAGCGTTTTTCATCCAAACAGCTACTGTCAGGTCCTCGGAGGGCGCAAATCGTGCCAATACTTCTCCCGTCGTAATATCCCAGACTATTGCCTTTCGTCCTGTATCATAACTCACCGCAACACGTCCGGCGCCCTCTTCACTCTCGTTATCAACGGCAAGTAAAATAATGTCCTCATGGTGGCGCGAGAAGACCCTCTCGATTGCCAATGTTCCGTGGTGACAGCATACAATATGTGGACCCTGTGCGTACAGAAAGAAAGAAGGCGCTGAAGCACACGGCTTGAAGTAATTCGCAAGACCAGATGACGACAACAGTACTTCCTGTCTTTTCTTCTTTGATGATTCGCTCGTCGCGACGTTCTGGAGCTCCTTGGCTGAATTCGATGAGGTGGCGTCTGTAGCCTCGTGGGCTTGTACATCTAAAATCTTCTTTGATGGACCCCGCATTTCAGCCTTCCCAGGGACATCATCTCCAACCGTCCCCTCTCGCATATCCGGATGACTCCTGCGGGCTGCTACAAACTCTTTTATTTGTGCGATGAGGTTAGAGGCAAGGATGGAAAAGACAGGCGAATCTACAGTCGAATCATTGAGCTGCCCTGTCAGATACTGCTGGATATTCGTCAGATTTCTTACAATATCTGTGATCGAAGGGCCCAGTATAGGGTAGAGCCTTGAGGTCTCAGCTTGGGATATCTTATTAAGAGTTTCTTGTAGTATTACCAGCTTCTCAACCTCGACAACTCGGTTATCGGATACCAGCGGAGAAGCTGTACTGAGCTGAGAAGCGACTTTAACAGCGCGATCGAGCGCGGCCTGGTACTCCATTATGTTATCAGGCGACCAGAGCAGTCATGTTGTCGCTGTGAGACGTCCTCCTTGTGAAATGTCCTCGATGTGAGAAGGCTTTTGGTTTCAGACAATTTCCCCACCAGAGAGGCTCTCCCCAGCTTGTGGAGGCATCAGCCTGTTTTTGTTCACATGATTGGCCTGTCGTCTTCAATTCATGCGTGAACCATGCTGTAGTCCAGCCGCGAAATTACGCCCTTGTGTGCTTGCCAGAATCTCACAGCCAGCGCCCCCGTAATGGGCGGACGTATCCGCGGCTACTCATGTAGCTAGAAACGGCCTCGTAGATTTATTTTAAGAAGTACTCCACCCCACCGTGTTGACTACGTAGAATTACAGATGTACTGTATAGCATACATCTCCCTGCAATGAAAGGGCTGAACCCCACTTCTTTGATTTCTCCCACTCCTTCCAACTAGCAGCGCCGTTTCGGTGCCATCAGTCTCCCTCGTTGATGCTCCTTCAATCATCAATGAACATACAATAATATATCACGAATGATGAATTTATTCATCAGAGAGATCGAAGCCATCCATACCAACGATCATTTAGGATCAATCACACACATAACAGCCACGCAGAGGAACCCTTTATTCCGATTAATCAATACACACTACCTTTTCGCTTAAGAATGAGTTCACTTTTATATTCTAACCAGAATGTGTTTTACAGATCTGTATCGCTTCAAAGGTTCTCGCAGGGTAGCTAGCGCTGTAACGCTAATTGAGCCTAGTCCTCGTTTAGAAACGCCAGTGGCAATAGAAGGGATATATAGACGTAGAGCATGCTGTAAGCTGCCACAAAAATCAGTGCACATCTCATTAGCCCCGTGGTCTCAGGGTAAATCATAAATCAAGGCTTTGTTAAAATGACGGCTTCTCTCCTGGAAACATCACAACTCGTCCTTGCTTTTTGCAAGACGTAGAATACCGGTATTAAGGGCCTTCAAGTGTGCAAAATCAGGCGCATCCTCCCCAAGGCCCCATGCAAAGACGCCCCCGAGTCTCTTCTCCTCAACGATGAGTGGGAATTTCTTCAGTATGGCTTCGGGAGTGTCAAATGTCCACCAAATAGACTCGTCTTGATCCCAGTACCAGTAGCCGCCACCGTGCTCATCATACTGCCCCCTTTCCAGCGCCTTTTCAAATGACACCTTGACGTCTTCGGGAACATCGTCATGCCAAGAGAAGCCCCCTGTTTTCCCTAGGTCGGCGCCCGTCTCTAGATCTTCCATTAATCCCGTGGGACAACCTATAGGCTTGTCTTTACATGAATTATTGTCCGTGATCCGGAAATATTTAGTGTAGAAGGCAAAGCCAAGGTTGATCTTGTCAGGGGACGCGCCGTTCGCCAAGTACGCATTCACGGCTTCTAGGCTGTTCTGGACGCCTGTGTGATGCTTCGTCGCGTTGTCCCGCCTGTTCATCAGGTCGTATGTCATGACGTTGAGAAAGTCGAGCGATTCCATGATGACAGGCAAGGTGTCCGCCGTGAAGGCTAGCATATCCCGGGGGATTCCTGGAACTGCTGCCGACAAGAGCTTATCTGGGCCGAGAGCTTTACGGATCTCAGCGAGGAGGAGTGGATAAGCGGTTATTTCCCACTTTCTTTTTTCATTTGGGACTTGCTTATAGTCCTCTCCATTACCCCTAAAAAATGTGTTAGTTTTGAGCTGACTGTCTGCGTTCTGACTCCTTACCCTGGATATTCCCAATCGATATCAACGCCTGTTGGCGTTAGCCTTCATTGTCCAATCGCCTAGCCCCCTAAATCAACTGATAATGGGGGTTGACTAACCATCGGCCCCAGTATCGCGAACCATACTAGCCACATTGCGAGCAAAAGTAGCCCTGCTCTGCTCGGTGCGGGCTGCAGTGTCAAAACCGCTCGTATCACCCCAACCGCCAATGGCTACCATGATTTTCGTTCCATACTGGAATTTGGAACGTGCTTCCGGAACTGGCATGAACAGCGGCCATTGGGAAGTATGAGGCACCTCGTTGAAGATGTCCGAATTCATGAAAGCCAAAACAACATGAGTGATAGGACCGGTGAGAGAAGTGTTGTCAGGGATGACCGGATGCTGCCTACATTGCTTTATTGTTAGACATATCGGCGGATAAGTAATTAAGGTGATTCTGTCCTTACCCGGTAAGATACATGATGTTACGCATGGTCGTACTTGCTGAAGTCGTTGCCATGACGAGCAACAAGACTTGCACAAGCCTTTGCCAACCATGCATTATCATCTTGATATCTGTTGTCTTGGGCTGATCATTGCCCGTTTCTTGCTGGATTCGGAGATTATGTAGATCTACTCTCTATCTCTATGAAGTTTATTCCGGTGTTTTTACATTTCCTTTGTAATGTTACAAACAAGTAGGTGGCATGTAGGATGGTATGTCCTTCCTTGTGTATGCATATACGCGGCATTAGGTAGTGGGGCACTCAGAAGCTAGCAGCGACTTACAGCTTTAAGGCAGGGCTGCCTTATCAGGCAAGTACCTAGAAATACTGAGTAAAAAAATGAGAATTACTGCCCCTGCACCTATCCTTTTACTGGCCCTGCACCCCTTTACCCGATTTGGCCGCCAAGACCTGGCAGACTCAGAAGTGGATCTGATACTTAACCTACCAAAATTACTAGCACTGTATATTAACGTAGGCAACCACTTACTTACCTCTAGCTTTACTTTATCCTACATTTACACCTTGCTATATAACACTTTGAGGCCATTTATACTTATGCTGGCGTTGCTCAAAGCTAGGAGAAGGTGCGCCATAACCCCCTCCGCAAGGAGTAGCTAGGGAACCTACCTACTAAGTATATTGCCTTATCTTTTAAACTAAAAAGGGCTGCAAACGCATATAATTAGCTATTCTACTCAAGTAACATAACAATACCAAAAACGGCTTTTTACTGCAGTGCAAGAAGGGTGTTAGTAGAGAGAGGATATTAATACACAGTGCTAATAATTTTGGCAGGAAAAGTATCAGATCCACTTCTAAGTCTGCCAGGTCTTGGCGGCCAAATCGGGTAAAGGGGTGCAGGGCCAGTAAAAGGATAGGTGCAGGGCCAGTAATTCTCAAAAAAATACCGGCAAAAAGCCATACAGGTTCTCTTCACTGCATCGTTGGAGTCAGGTTTTCCACCACCAATTGACGGATGAGAAGTATGTCTTCGTGATTGTATAAACAATCCGAAACCATCCTAGCCAATTTCTCGTCTTTTAACTTGCCATTCTCACCATGTACGAAAACTTGTGCACGCTCCCGCTGAGCGCGGAGCTCTTCAGCCAAGCCCTTCATCCCACCGAGCCTCTCCTAGGTGTTGGGCTTGCTACCGGCCACGTACAGTGTTTCCGTCTTCCGAGCACGGAAAAACCCAGCGAGGAGGATGCTGATGTCAGCGTCTTGTCGGATGGGAAGAGCACAATTGACACGCTCTGGCGAACCCGGAGGCATAAGGGAAGCTGTCGTTCCCTGGTTTTCAGTCATGATGGCTCTTGTAAGTCTCTTGTTTTATGCCCAGTCGCCAGATGCTTTTATGTATTTTTTCAGTCATACTTCGGGTTGTGCATGAAGAAGAACCCTGTAAGACTATGGGACTGACACTTTGTCCGCCTTCTAGCTTTATATTCGGCCGGTACCGACTCTCTTATCAAGCATTTTTCTCCGGCAACCGGCCAAGTGATCTCTAAGATCGCAATACCGACATCAAAATCCGTGCCCGATGCTCCTACGCTCTTGTCCTCTCTATCTCCCCAGACTCTCCTCCTCGCCTGCGACTCCGGTGTTCTCCATATCCTCGATCTCCGCGACGGTGCGCTCGCTGCCGCGAAACCTCAGCAGAGCCATTACCCCCACGATGATTTTGTCTCCAGCCTGACACCGCTTCCTCCCTCAGCGGAAAGCACAAGTGGTTTCAGTAAGCAATGGATCTCTACCGGCGGCACCACCTTGGCCGTCACGGATCTGCGCCGCGGCGTCCTTGTGCGCAGCGAGGACCAGGAGGACGAGTTATTATGCTCGGCGTTCATCGCCGGTATGGGTCCTAAAAAGAATAGAGATAACGGTGTTGTGGCTGTCGGAACGGGATCAGGCGTGCTGACCCTCTGGGACAAGGGGGTATGGGATGATCAGCAGGACCGAGTCCTCATCGATTCGGGCAGAGGGGGTGGCGAAAGTCTGGACTGCATCGTACAAATCCCCGAAGATGTTGGACGGAATAAAAAGGTCGCGATTGGTTTAGGCGATGGAAGCCTACGGATCGTTGACTTGACTAAGCGTGAGGTAGTTGGGTCTTACCGACATGATGACCTCGAGGCTGTGGTGGGACTCGGAATCGACTGCCAAGGCCGCATGATAAGTGGCGGCGGCCAGACTGTCAAGATATGGGACAAATCAGCAGAATTAGGTTCGGATAGTGACGAGGAGAGCGATGACGACAGCGATAGCGATAGTGACGACTCAGACGATTCAGCGGCAGCGCCCAAGCAAAACGCTGGCAAACGCCAAGCAAGCAAGGACTCGGACTCAGATGATTCAAATAGCGATGACGAGGGAGGGAAACGCAGAAAGAAGAAGAGAAAGGGCAAAGGCGGCAAGGTCGACCTCGGTCCACACGGCGCTCACGGAATTCTTAAATTTAGGGGCCTGGATTGAAGTGAAAAATGCCGTACCCTCAAACAGATTATCTTCTTCCCGTCTCATGATGATACCCTGCTTAATAAGGCAATAGTTCAACTTACATATAATAAAATGTATTGTTAAGAACATGAAAAGACTCAGAATCAAGGTGAAATCAGTATTCTAAGCTATTCGGTTGCAGATAAGTAGGTAGTTAAAAGGCGCCTGGTATGAAAAATGAGTAAAATAAGTTGGCTTGCTGGATGTTTCGTCATCCGAGTTTGTTTGCAAGCACCATATGGCTACTTATATTGTATATAGGTTTCTATATTTTGTGAGAAAATGCTTTATCTATCGGGTTCAAGCCAAGCAACTCCTGTTAATGCTCTTCGCATATAGTGACCCATACTCCCAGTTCTACGATAGCATGGCCGTGATTACCTCCTTACACCTAGCCACAGGCAAGTCTTTGACGTCTAAGCCTGTCCAGAGTTTAGACTGTATATAAAAACCAGTCGTCAGCTTTGTAACACATCATTACAACCTACCTAAACCTTGGGGAATTGGTAAGGGACACAGCGGACAACAAACACACCTGTTCAAAACCCTGCCAAATCATGGCTTCAGTACCCAAAATCACCTGCCACCCTTCCCTCACGGCAATGCGATAGAGCTCGGTGTAAGGGGTGGGGTTATAACACATCTCGAGCATAGCGCCCTTCCCCTCCTTCTTCAGAAACGTCTCGACGACCGCCCGCACAGTCTTCTCTGCGGGCGTCATAGGCGAGAAATCAGGCACGCAAGCCACGATCGCGCCGGGCGTTTCTAGTCTTTCTGCTTCCTCCACACTGGCTACGTGGACGAGGGAGGGGACGTAGGAGCAGTCGCGGATTAAAGCGGCGACTTCGAGGGGGTCGCGGTTCACGAGGTAGATCGTGCTCGCGCGCATCCATTTCCACAGGGCGTAGACGGCGCTGCGGGCTGCACCCCCTCCGCCGATGACCATGGCGGGCTTAGAGTGGAAGACGATGTCTAGGTTGGAGACGTTTTGGTAGAAGGAGTCGCGCACGCCGATTACGTCTGTGTTAGTGCCGTGTAGTCTACGGCGACGGCGATGGCCGTCTGTAGTTGTGGTGGCGGTTTCTTCGGAGCTGGCAGCGTCTTCTTCATCGCGGAAGAAGATGGTATTGCATGCTCCGACCTCCCGACATTCTGGCGATATCTCGTCCAGGTGCTCCATGATGGCTATCTTGTTGGGCATCGTGACGGATGCTCCTAGAATTGTCGTTAGTTCGTATGTACATAGCCGCATCTGTGTGGTTCTTAGCGCACCGAAGCATTTTGGGTCCTGTAATAGTTCCAAGAAACCCGGGATATCGGCCGAGTCGAGACGCAGTTGCTCCCATTGCCAGCCCAGCTCATCGAATATCGCCTGGTGAAACTGCGGCGACATGGACGCGGCGATCTTCTGCCCGAAGAGATAGCCATGGCGATCGAGAGCCGACTTTTGCGCTGCTTGTTCCTCTGCATTGGTAGAAGCTGCTGCGTCCATGGTTATGGCGTTGTGAAGATATCTGGGACTACCGCTTGACGGCAATGCGACCTTTCCCCCTAGAGGGTAAACAAGGTGAACAAGTGCGGTTCCCAGCGGGTGTGGTTTCAAGGCCAGTACTCCAATGTTAGCCAGGTACAAGTGAACTGACACCTCTTACCATAGGAATTTAGAAGAATCCCTTATAGGTGCCTGGGTTGTCACTTTGCTTCTCGTTCGATGGCTTCTACGATCCAAAATATCAAAACGTTCCAGGTTAAAGGCTAAATCGACGGTCGTTTACTACTAGTACTGAACAACTACATTTTACAGCATTTATACACGTATCCGCTTCCCCAATTTACCGGGGAAGACCGTCAATCTATCAAACTTCAGGGCCCAGTTCGACCAGGTACCAGTAGTCGGGACGAACGGGCCTTTTAAAAAGATCCCGCCACCTTCGACAGAAGGCATATTGTCTTAGAAAGCGTGTGATTTCTACAAACTAGAATATCCGGACCGGATCGGGGCCGGCATGAAAGAGTCACCATCGAGCAATTCAGCTCGAATATATTAGGGCCTCCGAAGCCGGATAAATTTCTATCCCAATCCTTCACGACTAAACCCACCCGCACCGAGCCCTGTACCGAGATAATGGAAATCTGCGGGGTTACCTAGGCGGCATCCTTGCATGTTCGCCCTGCCGGAACGTCACTGGGCCGTTCATTTCCCCAAAGAATCGTCCTTAGACTTGCCCCTAGCAAAATTGGAGTCTGCCGAACCATCAGTAGATACGTGCTACTGCAAGTCGGTTTCCGCAGTTGTACCTTGAACTAATATTTGGAATAGCTTTGTAGCTTTAACGGCTCCCTCATTCACACCGTAAAGTCGTGGTTTTGTATCATTTCACGAGGCCCTTTAGTATAGCCTCGGCTCACCAGCTAAGTATATAGTCATCTCCTCAAGGTTAGATACACTAACGAATAACTATGGTGATGAAAGGAGGATATGGTGTGAAACAATGAAAAGATATAGTAAAAGGGAACTCTCCAAGTGCAACGGCCTTGGCAGGGTCTGCAGCGTTGCAAAGTAGGTATGTTCTACCGAGCGGTATCCCGTCATGGTTAGGGTGTTATCGACAAATACTATGCTCGAGACGTAAATCCCGTCGCGAGTAACAAATCCCCAACCCCAAGCTGTCTTGGTGAAAGTAAGCAGTGACGGACCTATTACCCCAGATATCTCCTCCCCTGTCCTATGTAGGCTTTTAGCGATCTAGTCTTGGGGCCTCGGATACCGTTCTCGGTAATGGGTATTAAGAACACTAGTCCCTGCCGTTTCGTCATTTTCCTTCCTTTTTACTTGCCTTGTGACATCCTACAATATCTACTACGCCTTACGTGCCAGTAGTGACTTCGTCGTCAACTGCCAGTCACTTAGTGCACCATGGGGATATTCACCCTCAAGGAAGATCGGCCGACGCCGAAGGCTGTCTACAACTGGAGAGTGTACGCCTCGGCGGCCGTCGCCTCTTTCGCGTCGTGCATGATCGGCTACGACTCGGCCTTTATCGGCACGACCCTAGCCCTACCCTCTTTCGTTGAGGAGTTCCAGTTCGCCTTGCTCAGTAAAGGGGAGAAGGCCCTCATCTCCGCCAACATCGTCTCTCTCTACCAGGCCGGCGCCTTCTTCGGCAGCTTCTTCGCCTACGTCTCTAGCCACTATCTCGGTCGGCGTAAGTCCCTCTTCGTCTTCATCTCCGTCTTCATCCTTGGCGCTGGCCTGATGCTCGGTGCCAACCGCGAGAGGGGCCTGGGTCTCATCTATGGTGGCCGCGTCCTCGCTGGCATCGGCGTCGGGGCCTCTTCTATGATAGTGCCTATCTACATCTCGGAACTTTCTCCGCCGGCCGTTAGGGGCCGTCTCGTCGGAATTTACGAACTTGGTTGGCAGGTCGGGGGGTTAGTCGGGTTTTGGATTAACTACGGTGTTAATCTGCACGTTGCGCCTACTCACTCGCAGTGGCTTATTCCTTTCGCTGTGCAACTCATCCCAGCTGGGCTACTCTTGATTGGCGCGTTTTGGATTAAGGAGTCTCCGAGATGGCTGATATCCAAAGGAAAGAGACAAGAGGGCATAGCAAACCTTTGTTGGATCCGCAATCTCCCCCGTGATGACATATACATTGTTGAGGAGGTTGCATTTGTCGACGAGGAGGTGGAAAAGTACCGACGAGATGTTGGTGCCGGGTTTTGGAAGCCGTTCGCTTCTCTCAAGATAAAGAGGGTGCAGTGGCGATTCTTCCTTGGTAGCAGTACGTATACCCCCTTAACATTTGTGATCTACTCCCTGTAAGACAATTGTGTTTGCTAACCATACTGCAACCATAGTGCTTTTCTTTTGGCAAAATGGTTCTGGCATAAATGCTATCAACTACTATTCGCCGACGGTGTTCTCGAGTCTGGGTATCACGGGAACGAACACTGGCTTCCTCACGACGGGCCTCTTTGGCGTGGTGAAGACGGTTCTCACCGTATTCTGGCTGCTCTACATGATCGACCACCTTGGACGACGAAATTTGCTCATGTTCGGCGCCCTGGGCGGCACTATCTGCATGTGGATCATCGGAGCTTACATCAAGGTGGCCGACCCGGCGAACCACCCTACTGATAGCATTCCGCCGGCCGGTATCGCGGCCATCTTCTTCTTTTACCTTTGGACGGCATTCTATACCCCGTCGTGGAACGGAACCCCCTGGGTCATGAACTCGGAAATGCATGATCATACAACACGGTACGTGTTCTATCTACCTGCTGTCTCTATGTGGGAACTTCATTGTTTTTAACACACCTGTGACAGATCTCTAGGACAGGCATCGGCTGCGGCGAGTAATTGGCTCTGGAATTTCTTAGTCTCGCGGTTCACGCCGCAGATGTTCAACGCGCTGGGCTACGGTGTCTATTTCTTTTTCGCTTCGTTGATGGTTCTGTCCATTTTCTTCGTCTTCTTCCTTGTTCCCGAGACCAAGGGTATCCCGCTCGAGGCTATGGACGGGCTCTTCAAGACCCGCCCCGTGTGGAGGGCACATGGCAAGATCATGAATGAGCTGCGTGAGCGTGATGAGGAGTGGAGGCAGAACGTCCACGGAGTAGGTGTGGGAGTTGGAAAGGAGAGCGTGATGACCGTTGATGAGTGAGAATCCTCCTAAGTAGCATAAAGCAATGGATATTCTGAAATCATAAAGTGCTTCTTCGCCCGTGTAACATTTCTGCGATGGTCAATATTGATGTGATAAGAAGTCAATTGATCTAAGTATCCCGATGAAAAAGAATAAATAACAGGGCCATAACCGCTTGTCCCAGTTTCCCTATAACGCCAGGCATCGCTTGCTCCAAAAACAAAAGAAACCAAGATGGAAAAAACAGACATCGATCATAACGACGCCGTCATCCTGCTCATATCAGTCGTCTCCTCGACGTTCAGTCTCATATCCCGGACGAGTTTCGACCAGGCGATAGCGCCTCGGCTCGCCAGCTCCTTGGGCACCATGGGATCCTTGTCGGCCATTCTCCTATGGAACAACTCCATGCTCACCCAGCCGCGGAACCCGAGCCCCTGAAATATGGCACGCGCTATCTCCGCGATGGGGAGGTAGGCGCCGCGGTCCTTCTCCCCGTAGAACAAGCGGCAGTTCCGCGACCAGCTCATGCGGGCGCACTGATCGGGGTTATAGAACTCGTGGCCGGGAACCAAGGGGGAGGAGAGCCTCTCCGCGTCCACGACCTGCACGTAGAATACCTTCTCGACGTCTATGGAGGCCACGAGCTGGGCGATCGACGTCCGGATTGCCTCGTCGCAGTTCGGCATCCGGCCCGAGGGCGAGGCCGGGTCGGCGTAGACGAGTCCCGCAATGTTGAACGTGTCGAGGCAGACGCCGAAGTTGGGCCTGTCGACGGCCTGCACGATGTCCCAGCTCTGCTCCCAGCTGTTGAACCTGGTACCGAAGCAGAGGGTCTCGTACACGAAACGAATTGGCGGGTTCAGCTGCAGTCCCATGTCGGCGACCTTCTGGAGGTCGCTAACGACTAGGTCCACGTCATCGGAGAGCTCGTCCGCCGGCCCGAAGCTCGACGGGATCTGGATGATGTCCGTGTGCAGGGCGCGCGCAAGCTGGAACCAGAACTGCAGCTTCTCTAGTCGCTTAACGTGTTCCTGGCGATCGACAAGCCCCTCGTAGTGCAGGAACGGCTGCAGGCAGACGATGGTGATCCCTCTCTCTTGGCAGAGCCGGCCGATGATGTGGGCAGCTTCCAGCTCCTTCTCTCGAGCGCTCAAGGCGCCCGGGAGTTGCTGAGCAATGTCGACCAGGTCTTCGTGGAACAGCTCGAGTCCCCGGTAGCCGTACATGTGGGCCATGTCGAGCTTGTGCACGAATGAGTGCCCTGCATAGCATCGCCCTAGCGACATTGAAGTGATTGCTAAGTGGCAAGACATTGTTATTGCTGTTTTTGCTGATATGATTCCTTGTTTCCTTGGTTATCTTGGGGGTAAAGACTGGGGAAAACTTGGAAAACTGAAAACTGGGAAAAGACGAAGAAGCAGGTTATTATGTATACTTTTCGTTCCTGAGGGATAGGCACCGGCTGAGATCACAGCTATTTACCTACATAGTACGTCTGTGGGTGAGCTGGTTAGATGTCACTTCGAATAGAAGCACAGGCCGTCATAAAGACCCGATCCGGACGAAGAAATGATTGGCGAGTTCAGAGATGAGCTGAACAATACAGAATCAAGTTAGTCACCGTATGTAAACAATGCTAAGGAGGGACAAACAGAATACAATAATGCTGGAGCCATGACAAGATCGGCTCCCTGCGTCTGAAAGCTTAAAATCTTCCCCTTTCTATTCGCAGTAGGTATTTCCCTCGGCATCTCTATACAGATATAGGTACTTATGTCTCATCTACTTATTTTTATCAGATCCTTACGATACAACCCAATTTCTGTGTGTAAATTGGACTGTTACGGACGTACTTCGCACGTCAGAGGGAGCATACATACAGTATGTTGACCTAGGTTGACTCTGCCTACGGTAAAGCAGGTACCCGGTGATACCAGATCGTCCAATCCCTCGGCGTGTCTACGTATGCACAGTAGCCAGACTATACTTGTCTCCTCCTTGCTTGCATTGTCTTCAACTAAGTACTGAGTATCTGGTCACGGTGAACGCACATTAGATACTTACTTTACCTCTTACTCCTGCTTCCATTGCTTCAAAAATGACATTTAGGTAACGTCATGAGCAACGATCACCATGTCCGCCAAGACTGGGGCCTAAAACCGCAAAGGAAAAGCGGCCAGCTAAAATAGAGCTGTAAAAGCTGTGAAGTATGCTCATTCGTTCCCAGTGGATGTACCTTTCTCAATAATTACCATTTAGCGTCTCCAAATAATGGTGTGTACCGGTAACCCTGTCTGTACTAGTACTGTCTGCTTTGTGCCGTCTTGTTTGGCATCGAGGATGTGTTGTCTTTTTACACATGTGAGTATGTAGCTGTACATGTGTAGATCTTGTGTCCCCGCTAATGCAGGTGGTTCGCTTGTGCCTCCTGGCCTCTGCATTTGTACGTGTGTACCCTGCCGGTAGTAAGGTTTCTTTTGGCTGGCAAGCCACAATGCCTAGGTGCTGATACCTCGTGATTGATTAATATTCAACATCAGCTGGCAAGGCATGTACCATGTAAGTTCATTCGAAGAAAGAATGTATGAGGGTCGCCTGTCTATCCGGATAAAACCCGGCCGGCCCGACCCACTCGACTTTCAATAACTCGTCGCATTGGTTACCTAGGACAACTGTTTGTATGGCAAGATGCGTCGTGAAAGCGATGAACTTAACCTAGGTAAGCTTCTTCGGTGGGGACAATCTTAATCTGAATATGTATTTCTGTTTGGCGATAGCTTTGAGACCCTGATCTCCATCGTGAGGTCATCGGATTTAAAGTAGTACCTATCAAGCGGACGTGGTGGGCAGGTATGTATGATGGACACGGTGGAATTCCGAACACTCATGACATGAACAGGCAGCTATGTGTCCATTAATTACCTCGAGGCAAAGAATCAGTCGGTCACTCAATCTACTAGATGGAAAGTCTAGATCCCATTAACCCCAAATCCACCATGCGTTGAGATCGGCGTCTTGACGGGTGTATGCGTTGAAATAGGCGCGAACATAGCTCATCTATCTGGCCTGTATGTATCCGTAATCAAAAATTCCTCGCTCACTCTGAAACTTTGATAGATCACTGAGGCTTTCTTACTTAGATCGATGCATACCTTTACTGTGTAGGTAGTGTAACGACGGGTATATCGGCATTTGTTCCCGGAACAGCGCCAAACCCAGTGGGCGGGAAAACGGGAGACCCATTCGTTCCATCCAGAATCTTTACGAGTCTAAATATACACATGTTTGCGTGTTGGTGAGTCTTCGAGAAAAAGAGACGTTAGCCCTGGTGGCGCCACACGTGCACCGCCATTCGAATATACTGTAGAAGAAATAGGTAAATTTGGGCCGAAAGAATATTCCCGTGATCGCACCGCATTGATAGGCTCGTTATTATATATGAAACAAACGCATCGCTTTATCTGGTTGTTGCGGTTAGTACCTGGCGTCAAGACTGGTCCTCGAATCTTCCTAGCAATATCTCATAATTCCGGATCGAGACTTTCCGGCCTGGATCGATTGTCTTCCTTTGATTTATTTCCCATCGATCTCACTCCTCACCGCTAGGGAGATGGGTCTCCTTTGCTCATAAGCCTCATAAGTATGTCGCAATCAAGAGGCGGAGCTCGCAAACGCCTAAATTCATATAATCTTCCAATGCAGTTCGAAGGCGGCGGGATTTGATCATGAGGAATCTAGTTAGATGTGGGCTCGCCGCAGGTATATAGCGAGGTATATGAGATGTCCAGAGCAGATACCCGTTTTTTTTTTTTTTTCATGCCGCATGAGCCTGTCCGCGTCTCAAGTTCAAATCAAATGTGAACGTGAGGTTGCGAAAGATTCGGCCTGGGTTGTCGAGAGTCGGAATAAGTCGGACTCCGTGAAGAACAAGCTGGTAGCAGAAGCAGGTGGTTTGTGTGAGCCATACCGAGCCGGAAACGACGTTGGAGATTTCATTTAAGCAATACCACGTGGCGGAGTATGCGGGAGTGCCGGGTCGGTTCCATGGCCATGGATTCGAACTGTCCATTTGAGAAACGGAGTGCCAGTGCTCAAGTTGCCAAATGCCTAACCTAAGTAACCTACCTAGTGGATTGGAGGGAATCAATGAAGCGTGCACTACCGTGCCTTTGCGTGGACGTAACGTACCTGGGTGAAATTATGTCTCATCTTGTACCTCTTCGTCATGGAAGTGGCTTGCTGAATGTCTTGTCGAATACCCGACTTTCTATGACAGTTTGCAAGATTTAAACACAATATTTCTAAACGCCTCCTCGTTTCTTCGTTGACCCTTTCTAATTCGCAACACTTAGGGAAGTAGTTACACTTTCTCTAACCTAGTCTGCAGTGGGGACATTAGGAAAGTGGAAGGACTACCAGGTACTTGCTGTATGTACCTACCTCTACTTAGGTATGTACCTGACGTGCGGAGAATTTTGGGGTTACTGCTGTACAGATGTACTGATCGCCCTTTTAGGGATACCCCTGCGCAATATCACATTGCTCTATCCAGAGATGAGCGTCCCATGGTTGCATGCTCTGATAGGTGAGAATTTATTGACGAGCAACATGTCGTCAGGACTCAAAAGACACGAGTTCCGTTCGAGCTGGATGCCTCAATTGAGGTTCCTAAAGTTCTACCCTGGTAACGGTTGTATGGATTGCCGTGAATCACATGGTCGTTGACCTCGACGAAGCTTTTCAATATGTTATTCTCCTGACCACGGCGGCAGAGCAGTCTCGAGACAACCATGGGCCACGCTTTCAGCCGAGAACAAAGGAAACCCCCAACGATGCTGCAGCAAGCCTGTCTCTCCTTCATACTACGGCTTAGGATGGACATTAAGATTGTTGGCACTATCCACTTCGATCCCCGGTCGCACCCATCGGCCTGGGCTGCCCCAAGATGGATGTCGTACTGTTGAAGGACACAGGCTCTCTCGTGTGACCCCATGAAACTGACCGATCTCCCTTCTCGAAGGACGGCTGCCCCAAACCCCACATGCTCTGCTGCGCGGGCCACAGGCACGGGAGGAACCGACAATTAGCCTGGTGGTGTATGACACCGGCCTAGAAGATCACAATCCCTTTACGTAAATCGGACTTCGGCATCGATGCATCTTGAACGTACAGCCGAGGCTGAGCTAGGAACAGGCTGTGGTCCCTCGTCACCTGTACTTCACCAAACCTGGTCGCAATATGCGGAAATGAATACTCGGTTCGTTCCTTTCAGGCGCTTCAGTCTGACTTCCATTCACATCTTGACCGTTAACCCGCCGAATCTCTAGCCTTTCCGGACCTAGCGATCGATGCCGTCAGCACCTTGTTAATGACACTGGTCTTCGGCGCGGCTACAAGTATGGCTGCCCAAAGGTGTGCGCTCCGCCACACGCAGAGCTAGCTCTTTTTCTTTATGGGGAGGCCACCGACCAGATTGGCATCTAGTCATGGATATGCTAGGGACACCCTTTGAATACCGTCTATTCGAGCACAGCGGATCGGCTGGCCAACGCTGGTGATCTGGCTTGTACAGCCTGGCGGCCATAATAAAATAACCTCCCCGATAATCTGTGGACGGCTAGTATGCCACTTTTAAAGACTCCTATGTCTCACTGGCAACCCGGACTTGGGAACATTGTCCTTCCACATACTGCAGTCTCGAGATGGGCACCTTCGTGAACCCAAGTTCATTATTACAGACACCTCGACAGAATGGAGACTCGACTTTTATTAAGCTTCAGGCCCAACCGCGATGAAATACACTAAGATTGCGTTGTGATGTGTAGCTCAGATCGACTCACCACAAAAGGTTTGATGCGTGCTAAACTCTTAGATTTATCTTCCAGCGGGCACAATTCCTATTAATTAAGAATAAGAGTTAGCATTGCGCAGCAGAATTGCATCGGCCATTGCCCAAACCCTGGGATTCTGACTCTTCAGGCTGAATATTAAGTACCATGTATCATACAGATCATGACAGCAGACGGATATTTAAGATCAAATAATTGTCTGTCAGCTCTGACAAACCATCATTAGCTGTTCAGAGCATTTCGCTCATTTACTCGCTCCATTTATACGAGTGTTCGAAATGTTGAAATACGCAAGGAAAATAGCCCAATACTACCTTGGTATGCAATCCTTATTGTCTACATCTGTACTGTTTCCATGTGAACCCGTGCCAAGCTAATACCACGTCTCCAGGGTAAGGTGATCGCAGAGAATAGGACAAGGCGACAAGCGAGCAACGCGGCGGCGGCACCCGCCCGTCATCTCTCATGTTCAGTTCTGGCACCGCAATGGTTCACTGCCTCCTTTTTCGGTTCAGATCTGGGATACTGGCTGCCAGCAACCACCAAGTACCCTCGCCCGCACCCGCGTGTTTGCTCTTTCTGATCTCCGGGGGATCGGGCTGGGTCCAAGTGGCGCTTCCCGGGACCCCATGTCGTTCCTTATCGTAGCTGACACAGTCTTATTACCGTACTCAACGTATCAATCGCCATCTCAATGGCAAATCTATCGCAAAGCTGCTGAACCTCCTCGGTGTCCCCTGTATGTATATCCAGTTACAACCAGTTATGGCGCGTGGGACACAGTGGAAAAAGACCCCCTGCAACCTAGAACCTACGCGTTCTAAAAGTCTCTTCCTTATCTCTGGCCAGCCAGAGCTGTCAGCAGTCTTCCTAGCGGCCTTGTCCCGGTAAAGCTGTCTATTACGAGAAAGACGGAGCCTACTAAATATATCTACTTTAATGCTTTCGATGGAGAAAGTGTAGGAAGTAATGGGTAAGGAGTCCATTGACCGTCGACAAGCTAAATGTCCAATTACCTATCCATCAGACCACATTTCTTATCGCGAAGCGGCCCCTGACCCTATCCTTGAGTATCTAGGAGCCAGAAGCACCTGGGAGTCATGACATGACATTCACTGTCGTTGTGACTGATTTACAGAAGCAAAGGAAGTGAAAATGTCAACACAAGGTCAAAGCACTGACTGACACCAGCTTATGACGATATCGACTTCGCCAAGTTCCCCAATTCTCCAAAATTCAAGAGTTAAAAGTAAAAGAGATATATAGGATATTATCTGCAAAACAGTCCGGCACCGGGCGATATGCATCTTCGGCTAGCCCCGCCGTTCAAGGGACCTTTGCAGTTGATATGGAGGTCTGGCTTGGTGGCTTGGGAGCCTGTCTAAAACCCTGTGAGATTGGATGAAGATCAATAGAGCTAGGTGTAGGTGCTTATAGACAAGCATATGGTAATAAGATACGGATACATATAATCCCCTTTCAAGGCCGCCCTACCCGCCTTTTCCTGGCATCCTGCTTGTCATCGCTGCATAACAAACAAGCAAACTGCTCTAGGTTCATGCTGGATGATCCTAGCTAACCTAAATCCTTGGTCTCCTCCCCGCTCCCCCGGGGGATTGAACAACGCCTTGCTTGGCTATTTTGGAAGCTGCTGGACTGCTGCAACACGCCCCAAGCTACCCTCCAACAGCTTGTTGTCAGCCCCAAAACTAGGGCTGGCTCTTAACTAATACGGTCGGCTGTACCTACGAAACCACATTTAGACGTTGACATTACCAATAAATCAAAGCCTACTTTCAACAAACGACAATTGTTGCCCCTCACCATCATGGACGAAGACCAGGGCCCGTCCCAGATCATACCGCAGCCGGCGGCGAAACAGACCTTAGCGGGTAGGCTCCGTAGCTTGAAGAAGACGTTCTTAACGCGTGACGGCCTGTTCGGAAACTATGACTACGCATTCTTATTCCGCCCAAACTTACCATTCATTAAGAAGCACCGGCAGGCGTCGCCTTTTTTCGGTCTCAATGACAAATTGCCGGTTTTTCTGGCACTGCTGCTGGGTTTTCAGCATGCCCTTGCTATGTTGGCGGGCATTATCACACCCCCTATCATCTTGTCCGGGGCGGCGGGCGTCAATCTCGAGACCAATAAACAGCAGTACCTTGTGTCGACTTCGCTGATCGTGTGCGGTTTGTTGTCCATGATTCAAATCACTAGGTTTCATATCAAGGGAACACCGTAAGCAAGCAAGCCCCCTTGTTTCTCTGCCTTCAACTCATGCCAAGCCACTTTCTGTGCGACAACAAAAACAAAAGAGATGCTAACAGGACATGGCTAGATATTATATTGGAACTGGGCTGATCTCAGTCGTCGGTGTATCATTTACCATTATTCCAGTAGCCCAAGGCGCGTTCGCCCAGATGTACGCCAACGGCTACTGTCCCGTGGCCGAAGACGGCACGAGGTTGCCCTGCCCGGACGCCTACGGCGCTCTCCTGGGCACGGCTGCCGTGTCGGCCCTCATCGAGATCGTCATCGCTTTCATGCCACCAAGGGTAATCTTGAAGATTTTCCCCCCTCTGGTCACGGGTCCGACCGTCATGGTTAGTTCCTCATGAAGAATTATGCACGCATATTTGTACGTCTAGCTGGACGAGTGGCTAACTAATAATTTCCTAACAATAGCTCATTGGTATCGGGTTGATTGAATCTGGCTTCAAGAACTGGTTGGGTGGCAGCGGACCTTGTTCCGATGCTACACATTCAGCTTTCTTCGACAAATGCCCCGATATCACTGCCCCTCACGCGCTTCCCTGGGGTTCACCTGAATATCTCGGTATGTGACAAACAGGCCCCGGCGTCTGTGCCCTTCTTGTGTGTGCGTGTATGCGTGCGTGCGTGCGTAATGATCGACAAAACTAACCACAAGGTATATACAACAAACAGGTCTGGGCTTCTCCGTCTTCGTAACCATTATCCTCTGCGAGCGGTTCGGCTCACCGATCATGAAATCTACAAGCGTGATCATCGGCCTTTTGACGGGCATCATCATCGCCGCCGCGACGGGGTACTTCTCGCGCAGCGGCATCGACCAGGCGCCCGTGGCGTCCTTCATCTGGGTTCACACCTTCAAATTGACCGTCTACGGCCCCCTTGTGCTACCCTTAATAGCGGTGTTCATTATCTGCGCGTGCGAGGCCATCGGCGATATTACCGCTACGTGCGACGTCTCCCGCTTGGAGGTCGAGGGAGAGCTCTACGAGACGCGTATCCAGGGCGGCATTTTGGCTGATGGGATCAATGGTATTCTTGCTGCGCTGGGCACGTTGACGCCCATGACGACTTTTGCCCAGAATAATGGCGTTATCGCACTTACGCGCTGCGCTAATCGCACTGCTGGGTACTGCTGCTGGTGAGTGTGAACCAAGCCGAACATGTTCTGCTGGACAATTCCAAATGGCATCGTTTCAAAGTATATGTATAAATACTAACAGAAACTCTTGTCAAGCTTCTTCCTCATCATCGCCGGCATCTTCGCCAAATTCGCAGCAGCCCTCGTCGCGATCCCCTCCGCCGTGCTGGGCGGAATGACAACATTCCTTTTCTGCTCGGTAGCCGTGAGCGGCATAGCCATCATATCTCGCGGTGTCCCTTTCACGCGTCGCAACCGCTTCATCCTCACCGCAGGCCTAGCGCTCGGCTACGGCGCCACGCTCGTGCCGAACTATTTCAGCAATGTCTTCACCTACGATGGGGATAACAAGAGTCTAAGGGGTTTCTTGGACGCTATTGAGCTTGTGGTCGAGACGGGCTACGCCATCACGGCGCTCGTTACTATGTTGCTTAATCTTATTTTACCCGAGGATATTGAGGAGACGCATGAGGAGACAGTCGAGTCTTCTACTGATGCGCACTCGCACTCATCCTCACCTTTGGCTTACAAGGATGCGCCTGTAAATCATCACAGCATGGAGAGTGATAAAATCGAATGAGGAAAAAACCAATAGAAAAAAATAAAGACGGGAGCTGGGTATGAGATTACTATAGCGATGTTTTGTACCACTTATCGACCCCATTTGCGCATATGATTAGATAACATACACATTCCTGAAAATGTATATAATACCTGACCTACTATGTAGGAACCGCAAAGCTCTGCGCCGAAATAAGCAGAGCAAAATGAACGACAATCACGGCTGACAGCACGCAGCACTGAGTACGATAACTGTCTCCCACTAGCCAGAAACGCCGGGGCAGTTGACCTTGGAGATGTGAAAATCAGGGATAATGATGAGAATTGTAGCTGTGTAGGAGCTATCTTGATAGTGTTCTAGTTGCACGGTCATTCCGCCCAGTGTTATTTATGCACCTGGGCGTATTCCCTTGCTCTATTAATGAGGCAGTTCTAAGCTAGGGTTACATTTTACACCGTTAAGTCCCCATATGGAATGTCCATCTCGTCTATTCCATGCCACCTTCATCATCCGTGTAATAATCAAAATCACGAGGCGTGACGGCCTCTTCCTGGCCTTCTTCGTCTTCGTCCACCGCTGTGAGCACGCCAGCAGCCGCGGCTGCACCACTTTCGTTGCGGGCCGGGGTGACGGGGATATTACCTGTCAAACGACTCAATAGGGCCTCTTCGTTGCTTCTGCGGGTTCTAGCCAAAGTATTTCCACCAGCGACAGGGGCTCGCTCCGTCGCCACCTTCTTCAACTTCTCTTCAATCAAGGATTTCTCCTTCTCGGGCTGCATGTCATGAAGGAGCAGAGGACCACCGGTGGGCTGCAGAGTAATTAGGACACGATCAAAGTCACAGGATTCTGGGCTTCATGGCCATCACTTACCAATGGGCCAGGTCTCACAAGCTTGACCGGCCAGTATCGCCCCTTGGGGAGGCTAATGTATTTGAGCTGGGCAGGCAGAACGCGGCTCATGTTGTCGATCTCGTAGCCGGGCTTCTCTTTCTCTAGTTTTTTCTTGGCATCGGGCGAAGCCGAGGTCTCCTTCTCGCTCTGTGCTTGAGTCTGATCTTCCTTATCTTTGCTTTCTTCTCTCGCTTTCGCCTTCTCGTCAACATCCATCTTATCACCTTCGGCAGCCGGCTTTGTGGTGGTGGGTGTGGCTGTGGGGTCCATATCCATGCTCTCCCGGCGTTGGGCACGCTCCTTCTTTTGGGCGCGACGTTTGGCCTGGGCAGTGGTCGATAGGACGGCGGTTGCTATCAGCGCAGGACCTTCCTCGGCCTTGACTTCTTGCTCAGGAGGATAGTCGAAGAGGCTGGGCTTGGTAGCGCAGTGGAACTTGACGTCGAGGATGTCCAGGTCATGGTCCAGAGCGATGATGGAAGTCGGGGTGAAGGCGAGGGAGAGGAAATGGGTGAAGGGGAACCAGTACCAGTATTGCGTGAACACCGCCATACCGACAACGCCCGCCATGTTGAGATTGCCCGTTTGCGTCTGAAGGCCGATGGTGCAGTTTCTACCTCCTGCGTCAATGATTCCGAGTGCGAGGGCGGCGCCGAACTTGGTCATGGCATCTTCGTGTCGGTCGCCAACCACCTTCTTGAGGGTCTTGCGGATCGAGGCAGCCTTGGGGTTCATGGCCTCGTTTTGTTGGATCATGATCATGGCGAGAGCGATGAGAGCGCCTTGTCGGACAAAGTCCGTGGGGTCTTTCATCATGGGTTCGAGCAGGTCGATTGCCTCGTCCAAACCGGTCCCTGCGCATGAGATGCCCAGAGCCATGGCCGATCCGTATCGCACGTGAGGGTTGTACGATTCCGAGAGAAGCTCAACCATGCGGGGAACACTTCCAGGCTTGCGGAAGAGTATGAATCCCAAGCTCATGACGGCAATGCGTCGCACATCATCGTTGACATCACTGACAGCCACGTGGAGAAGCTTGCGGACGGCCTTGTTGCTTCCCGTTCCACAGTAGGCCATGGCAACAGTCATGATGCCACTATAGCGTAGGGTAGGGTCAGGGTCATTGAGAAGGCCCTCAATCATCACGTCCGCACCTTCTTGTCGTCCGTACATGATTAGAGCCATTCCCAGAGCCAGACCACGTATGCTCTTTTCGTGAGAAGTCTCGTGTGCGTACGCAACCATCTCCTCCAGTGACTTCACGTTTCCAGTTCCAAGCATAACGAGGCCCATGGCTAACCCGACTGCCTCACCGTTGAGGGCAGAGTCGGCATACAACACTGCCTTGAGGTTGTCGAATAAATCCTCATTGCCGCTCGCCATGCCAGCCAATCCAAGACCTAGCGCACCACCGTGCTGAATCACTTCTTCCTCAGCTTCATTGAAGCGTTCCTTGAGGTATTCGAGAGCATCAGCACCGTGGTTGGCGTGTATTAGACCATACGCATACAGAGCGCCACCTTGCGAATAGGGGGAGCCACCACTGATGCCCCCCGCTCCTCGAGGCAGATATGGGTCCAGGAGTTTCTTGGATTGCGAAAGATTTCCGCGGTGTATGACTCCCAGAGCAGCAGTCGCTGTGAACTTAGACCAGTTCACCGCCTTGCCCAGCCATTCCAAGTTATCGCGGAAGAACTTGTCATTAGTAGTGCCCTGGTTCATGAACGCGTTACAGAACGTAACGGCCGTGTGGAAAATGGAGTACCTGCTCTCAAGACTATCGCGGACCTTATTCAGAATGCTTATATCCGTATGATTATTGCGGTATAGGAACTCCAGGTTGAGCTTGATAGTCGTAGTGCCATCGAGAATGGATCGAATGTTTTTGTAGATCTCACGGTGCTTCTCGTCCACCTCTTCGCCTTTAACATTGCTATTGTCGACGTCGCTCAGCAGTGCGGCGTTCTCGGACGCGGCCCCTTCTTCGCTCTGTCTATTTTCGGTAGGTGCCTCACCCTTAGGCAAACCTGCTATGACCTTGCCCAGGAACTCTTGCGTGCCATTGTCGTAGAGATCGAACGCGAATTGGTAGGCAATTGCAGTCGCTTCCACGGTCTCTGTATGCACGAGATGCCGAATCATTTTGCAAGCCTCTTCATTCTTATTCAAGTATACTATACATTTGGCGATTGAGAAATAATCGGGGTCCTTGTATCTGCCGCTGGTCAAGATATCCAGCACCAGCTGCAGAATATCGTCTCGGAAAGATCGCTCTTGGACGACATCCATGCAGATGCCGAGGCAGTAATCCATGAGTTGCTCAGCAGGGCCCATGGCATCATCTTGAGCAGTCTTGCCTTTGGTCTTCTTGAATTCGTCGTCAGCGCGCTGAATGACCTTGGAGACGACGTCAAGGCGCTTGGCTTCGATGGCAATGCCCAGGACTTGCTGGTATTTCTCTTCTCTCACGCAGCTCTCGAATAGGCGCTCAATAACACTGTCGATGGCGCGACGTGTTTGCAGCTCATCGGTAGTAAGGGCGATAGATGAAGATCGGTGTTGTTTCTTTTGGGGTTCGAACGAGGGATCCAGGATGGTGTTTTCAGTCGAGGCGCGGGAGAGAAGAGACTTGCTTGGGAGAGTGGACTGAGAGAAGGGTGTCGTTGGCGAGATGAGCGACGATGCGTTGCCGTCGGATGTACCATGAGCGAATGCAGTGGCAAGCGCCGGGAGGGAAGAATCGCCCTCCTTTTGGCTGAGGACGGTGTGGGATTCGTTCTTAGTCGCGATATAGTGGTCGACACACTTAGAAATGATGGTCTCTTCAAACTCGCCCGGATTGTCAAGCTTGAAAAGATCACCGGCGGCCAATGCGAAGAACATGCTCTCGTCGTAGGCCTGAAGATGGTAATAGACCTTGGCTAGCACGAGTGCGGCTAGCTTGCGTTCGGGGAAGGATTCATCTTCGTAGAGTGCCTCACTAGAGGGAAGAAACACAAGGTTAGCAGCTGCACGCGATGGCCTATGAGCCCTGACAGGAGTAGGGAGAGCTGAAGAGCTAGGGAGCCAGATGTCATACATGTCAGTTACAGCCGGAGCGACCTCGAACCAGACGGTGTCGATATCTTCGTTGAGAGTTTGCAGTGCGAAAACCTTGAGCTCAACCTCTTCATCGGCCAAGAGAGCCAATACGCCAGTGGCAGTCACGAGGCTTGACATGATGAGGGTGTGCGCGCGTGCCCAGGGAGGACTCAAGGCAAATGGAAGCTGGGAGCAACTCGACCAGGTTTGCAGGGCTCGGCAAAAAGATAACGACAGACCAAAGCGTCGGGTCCGGAAAGGCTTTAGTCGCGAGTAAGGATAACGGATTCAGATGTCGGAAGTGCGCCAACTCTCTAAGATGACGATGGTGGTGACGGATAATTAGAAGCTTGATATGAATTTTGTGTGTTGAGCACAATAAGCTTGCTTGCTCAATTACAGCTCGGATCTAGTAGCCACCTGCAATGTCCACGTCAGGCAGAGAGTGCCTACAGCTGGAGGTTGGCCCATCATTACAAGTACCTCTCTAGGTACAGTTATCCACATGAGGTAAGTGCTTACTAACACAACCTACTCTCAATCACTTAAATTCCTACAGTAACGTACTTAGGTAATCTGTATGTACCTGCCTTACCTACCCTTTCAGACCCCCTACTAGTCGAAATCGAGTCGAATTTAGAACGATGGACAGGTTTGCACGGCCGATATCTTCACCTGCTGAGGAAGTCTTGTCGATAAAACATGCCAATCAAGCATAGAAGACAAGACCGAATGCGCTGTAAATGGCTCTGAGGGCCATAATCATGATGTTATGCTGTAAGTAGTATCTCAACAGGTAATGAGCCAAGACTTCTAGCTCCCCATGTAGGTGTAGCTAGCAAAGCAAAATGCGCTAAACCTAACTCGTACTTTTTATTTTCCTTCAGTCTTACCGGGCAAGACCGAAGGTGCCTACAAGCCGGGTACCGCAAGCTCTCAAGCATCCAGCCGTGTTATAAAATGTTTTGCCAATCAATAGGGAGGTTCAAGTCGTTGATATAACATGCTCTGTATACTCGATACAACACCGAAATAGTACATATGTATCTATATATGGATTTTATTGAGGCCGTAGTTAAGCTTTTGCTTTCATTTTGCTAGCTACGGAACTCAAATACCCTGAAGTTTATTCAATGCTTCGCGCGCTAGGTTAGGTGTTTCCTACCAAGTGCCGTCCCGCCTACCTACTTATTACCTATACATACCTTACCTCAGAAAGGTACAGTAAAAACAACAGCAACGCCAGTGCCCTTTCACTTACGTCGCATCGACTTTGTCTTGCCGAAGTATTCCCACCTCTGAACGTCCGCTCTCGTTGCGCGATCAGAACTCAAATCAATCACAGGAAATAATACTATACTAGACTGCCTACGTCTAATCATTAATCATTGACACAATTGAACCCGAACATCACTTTCGCGAGTACTTTCTGGTCAAGGCCGCTGTAATTCCCATATTCCCAAGACCCTTAATTCTGTACAGCCTCAACTACTTTTTCTACCTATAATTTTCTGATAAGGCCTTGATTGGATAATACCGGTACGACCCAACCGGACGGAACTAGGTATCAGAATCTATCTCCCTCCTGTTTGCAAACCACCAAAGGAGAGCATCTCAGCTTTCGGCTTCTCGACTCTTCTGCTTCCCGTTTCTCTCTGGCTCCGCGCGTCCCGTGTTCGATACATACGTGCTAGTCAATTCGCCGAGGGCTAGCTTACGACGCCACATACCTTTTTCTGTCCTTTCCCCATCGATTATTTTTGGATATAGGCGATGATGAGCGCGCAGCTTTAGAGTGTCTATGACGCAGAACAAACGAGTTCGGATGAGACGAGACGAGACGAGTGGCGCGAGCATCTAGTCACGCGGTGCAAATTTCGAATCGCAAACTGAACGCAGACGTGACAGCCGAATTGGCCGCAGGTGGCTTTGCTCCGATTCGAGGCGTAGCGCTTGACGAGGAACAGACAGGTTGGGGTGAAAGGAGGGAAAACTCTTCTTCCAGGTCGTTGTGCGCGTCCGAGAAAGCGCTGGCCAGTGTAGTGGCTGTTGTGCGCATGCGAAGAATTAAGACTCTATGAAACGGCTATTATAAAGCAACGATGGATTTACGAGCAATGTTAAACACAGATGGCGGAGGCGCTGGCGTTGATCGATCGAACGCGACACAACCTGGTCGTCCTCTACAAGCGCCACCCCAACCCGTCTCAACTTCTACATCCTTGGGTGCAACTACGCCTAGCACGCCTGTCCAGACAGGACCTCCTCCGCCGCATTCATTCCGGGATTATAGTCACTCGACCCACGCCTCGCCCGTGTCTCAACCACGGGAATACCCTCCCCCCGGACATCAACATCAAAACCCACAATCTGCTGTTCCTGGGCCGGCGGCATACGGCTCGCCCACGGGCTACCATCCTTCCGCAGGCGGGCCGTACGCCGGTCGACCATCCGTCCCTCCTCTCCAGCCATTAGCCCCTCAAGAAATTCGATCGCCGGGCAGCGCGAGTTTGTCAGGGCCTTCGCCGTTCCGTCAGACTCCTACATCTTCTACCAGTGTTGGGAGCACGGGTTATCCGTTCCCGCCTACACAACAGCCACCTGCTAGTCCCGGGCAGCGTCATCAGTACGGTGCTCCCAATTATTCGCGCGATAGCTATCCCTCTCAACCTCCTAGTGCTGGTGTTGCCCCTTTGCAAGGGCCTGGTCCCTATCCGCAGAGTCAACATCAGCAACAATCCATACCGCAGACACCACCGGTCGGCACTCCCGGCGGGAGTCACCAATACTTGCAGCAAAGATCACTCTCTATACACTCAACACCAACCCCTACGTCAGCGCAGAGCCAACACCCGCCCTACCCGCCTCCCTACGCTCAAGGCAGTCCCGTTGCAACGCACCACGCTCCCGCACCGCTTGATCAACACCTCAGGCACCAATCGCCCCAACCGGCCACTCCCCTGGGTCCGCCGACAGCGACTCACCATCGGCAATCACCTGCTATAAGCTACCAGCAACCTCCTAGTCCATACCAGCAACGCATGTCATCTACTTCGGGACCGTATCAACAGATACTGAAGGCATCGCCTCCCCCCCCTCCCCCTGCTTCTATACCCCGAATGCCGAGCAGCGGGCACAGTGCGTACGACGTGACTAGTGCATCACAAAGAAGATCTCAGTCCCAACAATCCCAAAGCGAACGTGAAAGAAGCATCAGTGTCTCACCAAAGACACGCGTGCCCAGTTTACCAAGCAGCACAGGCCAGCCAGCGCCCGCCGAAAAAGCCTACTACCACTCCCAACCCCGTTTACAGCCACAACCCCCACCGGGCTCTGCGGCCAATATGGAATTACAACGCGACGTGACCCCTGCCAAGCGAAAAATCGACGACCGAGACTTACGACCGGAAGAGGTGGAAAATCAACGACCACCGCCTCCACCGCCCAACAAAACTAACGGTAACCACGGTATCCTTCCGCAACGTTTTTCGGCCACATCAACCATGCCCCCGGCAAAGAAGCGTGTCAAGTATGACTCTCCACCTATCTGGGCCCAGTCCGGTCGCAAGCGGCCGCTTGCTGCTAGCCGTAATTTCTCCATTAAACAACCTGCAGGTGGTGCGTCTGGTCCCGCCTCCAACGCCAATGGTGCACATCATGAGCCTGGTCCATCTATCAAAGCGGAACGCCCGTCCCGTCACACTTCGCCTGAAACTGCCCGGTCGTCCACGCTCGCTAGGGAGGAGTCCAGTTATGGCCCAGCCAAAGACCAATCCACATTTGGTGGGCAGCCATTCCCTTGGGAACCCTCTATCGAAGGCTCCAAACCTATCGACCTTATCTCTCGCCATGCCGCCGACTTCTTCGTTTTCAACGTCTTGCAAGGTCCCAAACTCGAAGACTTGAGTGCTCGCGGCGCGAGCATCGAGATCGAAGCAAAACTCGGCACGATCATCGACAGAAGCACCAATGAACGCATCGACGTGCAGGTGCAGGCAGGGGAGTGCATAATAGGAGAAGGAGCTAGGATAGCGTTTCGGAGCTCTATGAGCGAGGTATGCTACACACCTGAACCCGTCTCAAACCTTTAGCTGTCCGGTACTCCAAGTGTGCCAGTTTGTCTTCAATATAGTACTAATCAATGGTCGTGTCGCACAGTCCCAGCATCGAGCGCTTAATGGGTATCTAAATGAGCAAGTTAAGGCCTCGTTCCCTCGGAATCCCTCGGCAGGCTCACGAGTCCAAATAGAGTACGTCCACCGCCGCGAAACAGATCGGTTCTTCGAGCTACCAAATCAGCTACGACACCGAGTGCCCCCATCATTTGCTCACCTACTCCATCCCAATGCGCCTCTCAAGGCCCGGGTCACGTACGATCAGAAGACAGGCAACCACCTAGCCAGCATCGTCAAGGCCCGGGTCGCCGACCTTCATATTCACATGGCCCATCTACCTCTAGACTGCCGAATCAGTGTCAACATCGAATGGAAATGGGATGGTCCGCCCCAGGAGATTGAACAGAACCAGATACCAAATAAAGATAGACAGCCAGACCGTAGCAAGGATAGGCTTAGCTACAAGCATGGGTTCTATCAGATCGACCTGACCCAAGTTACGCAGGCAACCCTGGGACCGCAGGGTCAGTCTGGACCGCCGAGCAAAGAGCACGAGCTAGAAATCGAGCTACAAGGAGAAGCGCTATATCGACACGGCATGCTACTTATGAGCCATGAGCCAAACAGGTACGCAGACCTTGTCGATGGGCTGATCGACAACGTGCGTGTTCTGGCTAGGAAGTGTCCTCCACAATAGTCTAACACTAATAAACCACCACTTACTCGCATTTGTTATATCTTCGATGCAAGCTAGCTCTGCACTCCAGGTCTAGTAGGGGCAACTTTCGGGCACGACTCTTCACATGCGCAGCGAGACGCCTCGGTCAATGAAAAAGAGGAAGAAAGCAGGAAGTGAAGAGACTCGAAGACGGTAAAAATTGTATCTTTTCCATTTTGATTGGCGGGTAAGGAGTTTGAATGGAAGGTTTCGTTTCTGGCGAGATGATACCACCTCTTTGAGTTTCCTCTCCTTGAGATAAATATTCGATGAAATCAACCAATGCTTTGTTTGGCTTGACGTTGAGTTTGGTTCAATTTGCTGGCACCTGCACGACAAAAAATCGGAAAAATAAAATAGATGGGTAAATTTCTACTTCTTGCTTTTGAATCAGCGCATATCGCACGAGATACATAGTGTGCCGGAGGGAAACCAATAGTTCAAATGACAATAATGTATACCTCATGAGTTCTATGCTTATTTGTGTATTCATGCTCATTCATACTCATTCATAGTAGGAGACTCCAACTCGACGTAGGTATACGTACTTGAGGCAGGGTGAAGTTGGAATTTGGTCTTCAGCAAGCATACGACAATCAAGTCACAGAAATCGATTTACTTAGTACTAACGTCATCTATGTGTTGCGTATTGCATGTCCGTCTCCTGAAACAATTCCGAACTTAATGACTTACCATGCCAGCTAGGTTAGTAGGTACCTGACTGACCACAACGTACCGTCACACAAATGAACCTTTGTTTTTCTCGCAATACGAATATGTGGGCCACAGAAGAATCAATTTCGACTAAGAAAACCAAGCATCGCACAAACGCATAACCCAGGATTTTCCTTTCTTTCCTGTAGGTATTTCGATCACCAGCAGCACAACAGCTATCTAACCTAAGCAGCATCGTCTTCAGAAAAGCTCAGAAACAAATCATCCTATCTGGAGTACCTAATCCTAAGATTCCCCTCTAGCAGCACGCGAAGCACGCACCGTCCGTCCCGTACGCGTCACCACCGGAGCAGACTTGTCAGCAGCAGCAGTTGTCTTCTTGGTCCCTTTAGTCTTCTTTCCTCCAGGTGACTTCGTAGTCGGAGTAGTAGTAGTAGTAGCGGGCACAGCCACTGCGGTGGCAGCAGTAGCGATTTCCTGGCTCTTATCATGATGATGATTATGGTTATGGTTCTGATTATGAGCGAATCGCTTCGGCGACGGCGGAGCGTCGGGGTCGATGTTCTCTAGTGGGTCGAACACGGCGCTCTTCTCGGAGTACTCGTACGCCTCGTCCTCATCTGGGTTGCCGGGACGAGAGTAGAAGGTATCGAGATCGGCCGGCCGCTTGCGCTTGCGCTTACTTGTGGGTTTGGTGGTAATTGCCGGCTCTTGTTCGGCCTCGACCCCGGCTTCTGCTGTGTTGGAATCGGGGTCCGAGTCATCAGCAATATCAGCAGCAGGGGGAGGAGTATAATCATCTTCGTCCTCGTCCTCGTCCTCGTCCTCTTCCTCGTCACCTTCACTGAACTCCGTCCTCAAATCGCGGAATAGCCTCACCGCCTCCTCTCGAGCCTTCTTCAACTTTGGATTCTGGAGCAACTTGTCCCAGAGCTTCTCTTGCCAATCTTCGTCCAGAGTTTCTTTTGGAAAGGACGCGAGTAGTGACTCGATCAAATTATCGCCCTTCGGCCCGTCCTTGGTCAAGAGCTTGCGCCACTTGCTGTGTTGTCGCTCGATGCGGGTGCGGACGCTCACGTCGGATTTCTCCGAGCCTGACTTGTCTTGCTGCTCAAACAACTCCTCTTGCAAGCGAGCCTTCTCTTCTTCGAACTGCTGCTTCGCGACCGCTAGGTTGTACTCTTCTTGTTGGAGCTCCCTCTCTCTCAGCTGTTGCTCGAACTTCTGCTGGTTCAGCTTCTTACGCACGACCCGAAGCGTTCCCTCGTCGCCTGACTCGGGCGGCCAGAGCATTGCTGAGTCGGCGACAGAGATTCCGTAAGTCTCTAGGATATCGTTGACATGCTCCCTGACGAAGTGGTCCTTGATCTTATCTAGGTTATAATAGGGTAGGAGATTCGCCTCTTTCGGACAGAGGAAACAGCGCAATATGTTATGTTCCTCTCTCACGTGGCGATCTAGGCCATCGCCGTCAGAGTAGGTGAAGTATTGATCGCAGTCTAAATAAGGACATTCCCGGGTCCTGTCTAGCAGCTGAGAGCGCAGAGAATGTACCTCGCGCTGTAACCGGAGCATCTCTGTTGGCGTCATCATAGCGATCGAGACACCCGGCACGCCCGGGCCCGTCTTGATGATGGACTCAAGCGGTGGCCCGTAGAGTGGCATTACCGGCTTCAGGGGGTTGGTGAAGATGGAGGTTGGGGTTTTGAAGGAACGGTCGCGCAGTATTCGCCTCCTAGCAGCATCGCCCAGGGTATTACCCGAATGCATGAACAATGCGTCTAGAGCCGCGTAGCTGCCCTCGTCCACTGTTTCCCCTCCCTCCCCAGACCCCTCCCCGGTAGTGTCCTCTAGTTCGTCGCTCCATTCAACGCCCATGTCGTAGCCCTCGGGCGAGATCTCTTCTACGGCACCCGCGACGCCGCCGCCGCGCAAGCCCAGATTATTGGCTCCATCGGCAACTGTGATTAGTGCATTAGCTTAGGCCCGGCGCTATGGGTGTGCGAGTAGTCGAGGGGGCAGATAATAGAACTACTCACGCTCCTCAGTTTTGTCCTCCGAGGTCTCCAAAGATTCCCGTTCTTCAGCTTCATCCTTTTCGGCTACTCCACCCTCTGCGGCTGCCTCTTCCTCTCTGGCAGCCTCATCCTCTTCGACTACTTCATTCTCTTCTACTTCTTCATCTTCAATGTCTTCGCCGAAACCCAGCTTAACGGGATAGGGAACAAGCTCGTCCGGACGAAGGGGCTCGACAGGGAACCCGAAATACAGGAGTGCCAACTTGAACGCCAGAGTGGGAGTGTGCCCGCTGAAGCGGCTCTTGAGGTTCAGATAGTAGCGCTTAGCGTTGCTGCGCTGCCACGGCGTAGCCCAATCCGGCCCTCCGGGCATGATCGCGTCAATCTCGAGCTCGTCGAAGTTGCCGTCCAGAATCTCCTTAAGCGTCATTACGGGGGAGCAGAGAAGGTAAGCGAAGTAGTCTTCAATATTTTCCAACTGTTTGTCTTTCGCCGAAAGCATTGGATTGATTCTGTCGCTGAATGGTATCTTAGGCCACATGACCGGTCGTTCTTCTTCTTCGCTTGGACCCGGCTTCGACCCACCGTCATCGTTAACGAGTTCATCGGTAACCATTCTCTCCTCAGAGTTGGCTTCCGTTATCGTCTCCATCTTTGGTATATTTTCCGGGTTTTTGGTGCCGGGTAACGAGGGCGAGGGCAGCTTTGATTTCTTGTCTGCTTACTGCTTCTTCAACAGGGGTAGGCTGTAGGTGTTATGACTTGTCCTTTCTCCTTTCCTTTTTAAAGCAGTCAGCGTCGCGATAACACATGTATATCGCTGCCTATCCCCATATAGAACGCCCTCTTGCAACAAGGTAGCCTTCCGTAATCAGTGGGCAGCAGTCTACCAGAGCATGGCTCGTGAATTGGTATAATCTACGACCGTAAAGCCACGAGATGGACAAGAAAGAAAATGAAGTCAGATTGAGATATCGACATGACACGGACAAAGGACAGGAACTAAGGAGGACAGCTGTTCGGCTACGGATATATTACGTCCTCGTTTTCGACAGATGCTTCTAGCAAAAAAACTACATTCCGTTCCTTTGAACCCGTATCTGTAGGGTTCGAGGAGTATGACTCTGCTTTAGGTTTTGAGGTCCTTTCCAAACGCAAACAAAGCCACTGTCCGTTTTCAGAAACCAGCTAGTGACTCTAGGGATAGGTTGAATAGCCGATAGGCGAGGCTTTGTTGGAGAGTCGACCCATGTCTCACTAGGTTAGACCCTTCTCTTGATTGTCTCAAACCACAGGCACAGATGAACTTTTCTCATCGTCACTATCCCCTATCGGAATGTGGTCTTCTGCGTTCAGAATTATTTTCGCGTCTACACAGTCCATTCTTTGGAAATTTATTAGATGCGTTGGGGAATTGGGTGTGAGTTGCGATGATTGCAGACCAGCTCTCAGCTTGATTGGGGTCCAAGGCCGATCTACGTTGCAGCCCAATTGAATTTAGTCAAACTAGATGTAGATGAACACTTTAAATACTTGTTAATCTGATAAGACACTCCCATGCTTTATGAATAACAAGTTCTTATGTGGAACTCTCGAGGCAAGTAGTATGAGGCAATCACAGGCAGCCTCGAGGTCGACATATACGTATGTAAATATATATATGTATACGTCGGCCGGCATCAACACCTGGTCCAATGATTAGAACAGAATTCGTGATGAAAAATCAAGCCGCCTTCAGCCAACGTTGAACCTCATTATTCCAACCCTGTGGTCATTGGTCAGATATACACTCACATATGCATCACCCCTTTTGCTACTACCTACCCTGGAAAGATGATACCCGGAGAGTATAGGGTAAGTGTTCCCCTCTCCTCTCCCCACTCCCCAAATTCAATCTTCCCACCATCTGAGTTCCCACAACATCTGTCATAACGAAAAAACGATGAGCTCATGCAAGTAGTCCAATAGATTCATACATAGGTAAATTTGGTAGATAGGATTATTAAGCAAACGGCCGATGCTCAGCAGCGTTAACCCAAAACACTATTGCATATACTTAAAGTTAATTACTCAGCGAATGAGAATCATTGTGACTATAATGACCCTCTCCTTGCCCGGCAGCGCATGTTAGATTTTCTTATTGAATTTAGTATATGATACGCTCTGTTTGGCGCCCTCCCAGTCTGTGTCTACAACTTTGTGTAGAATCCATTGCAAGAAAGTGGATTAAACACCTATGTGCTCGTATAAGTAATAGGCATGTTCGATTTTGCCGACAGCGCTTCAAACTAGGTGAGACATCACACGCACACACACATATATATGTACATGCAGAGCACAAGCAAAACACTGAAAAGGGCAAATAAAATACACGATAAATAGGCCATCGCATACCACGAACTCACCTGCGTAGGAGCGGATCTGAGAAAGCAAGAAAAGTTGCTGAAGATTTTGATGATGATGCGACGGCCGCGATCCTGGATGATGAGAGTAGCTGGCAATTAGCCTTCACGAGACGTCAGGTTGGGATTGCTGAAGGAAAGATTATCCAGGCTATCAATATCTTCTGCGAGAAGCAGGATCAATTGGAGAAACTTGCTCGACGGTATATGAAATAGTGCAGGTAGACAGAATTTCGGCTAGGGTACCTACTCCCCCTACAGCTGTTAAATAATAAATTCTTATGTGTAGCTGGGTTTCTGAATCTCCTTTGAGCATCCCCTTGTTCTTCTCGTCTGCCCCGGTGGTCTCTTTACCGTCCCAAGCAACCGCATTGCATCACTCAAGAATTACCGCCGCGAACCTCCCATCTCATCTAAAATGATTTCCCTTCGTCTTCCTTTGACTTCTTCTCCTCAATAATCTCCTGGTTGCTATCGCCGCCGCCAAGCCCCTGGAGCATAGCCGTGAGGCCAATCTCACGGTTGATCTCGGCCATACGCTCGAAGTCGGCTTGTGCAGTACCTTCTGACCCAAAGATGACATCCTATTTGATTGTACGGTTAGCGGAACTCATAGCATGCTCTTATCGAATAAACGTACCATTTCTTCCAACGTGAGTCTTTTCGTCTCCGGGACCTGCGATAAAGCCATTAGTAACTATCCGACCCCTCCCTTTCCGGTATTCATCACTCGTATTATCTTCATAGAGAGTGAGAAGGAGAAGTGAAGACATACGAAGAACCAAATGAATCCAGCGCCGAGGAAAGTGAGCAGACCGAAGAGGATATAAGTGCCATATCCAATCTTATTCAGCATCTCAGGGGTAACTTGACCGACAACTGTACCACCGCCATCGAGTCAGTCTCCGGGCAGAAAAATAACAAGCGAAGTCATCAGGGGAAGACTCACTGAAATTGTTCATCCAGTTACTTGAGGCACCAAGTGAGACTCCGTAAGGGCGAGAGCTCAGTGGCCAGATCTCGGCAATGAGAATCCAAGCGCAGGGGCCCCACGAGTATCCGAAGTGGATGACGAAGATCCAGACGAACACGACGGCGGCCCAGCCCGCTGCGGCTTGCGACGCCCACTGGTTGGCGTTCTTTGCTACGATGACGGCGATGATGATGTGGCAGGAGGCCATGCCGATGGCCCCGACCGTGAGCACTGGTTTCCGCCCGACGCGATCGATCCACAGCACGGCGGGGATTGTGGCGAGGAACATGGCGATGCCCACGACGCCGGTCGCCAGCAGGCTGGTTGTGTTGCTGCCCAGGCCGAGAGACATGAAGATGCTAGGAGCCTATGGTACGTCAGCCATTGATATCCCGTCCCTAAGAAGATACCAGTCGCTACTTACATAGTACAATACGGCGTTGATACCGGTCCACTGCTGGAAGAACATAGTTACTGTCGCGACAATGACGCGCTTGAACATTGGTCTTGTTTGAAATAAGGACTTTATGGCGACGAATTGTAACTTGAACGTATTCCATGCTGTCGGTTCTCTGAGATGAGGGAAATGCTCCGCAACTAAAGATGCACATTAGCAGGTCTGTTTTTAGCACGTGGTGCCCAGCGCAACGTCATGCTCACTACGAACAAGAAAAATTTTACAGACGAATAATGAGACGAGACTTACCAGTGCGCTTCTCGAACTGGGACTGCGCCTTGATTTCGAGGAACTCGAGTTCGACAAGCTCATGGTTAGAAGGAAGTTCTCGAAGACTGGCCAAAATAGTCCGTGCTTCTGTCTCGCGGCCGTGGTGAACAAGCCAACGTGGGGAGAAAGGCACTGGAATCTCTCATGTCAGCGCACTCATTCGTTATAGTTATAATGCGATGGGGGGTTAGGTGAATTGAACTGTCAATGCAGCACATGGGGCATTGTTTGCAAGAAGTTTCCAAAGGCCGGGATGGTCGCGTGAGGAAAAGGGGAGGAGAACAGAAGAACCTCGACTGGTGACATACTAAAAATCATGCCGAAGAACAACACAGCAGCAGGGAAAAGCTGCAGGCAGATGGGCAGAATCCAAGCGGCATCCTTCTGTTTCCCAAGCACTGTGCCCCCAATATAGTTGGTGCCATAATCGATCCAGAAACTAATCAAGATTCCAAATGTGATAGCAAGTTGTTGCAAAGCGACAAGGGCGCCCCGGACTTCTGGCGGCGCCACCTCGGAGTTGTAAATGGGAACGATAGCAGCGAGCGAGCCGACGCCCATACCCGTGACGAACCGGCCACCTAAGATCACATTGTGACCCCCGGACTGGGCTGTTGCCTGGATCACCACTCCGATCGCAAACACCGTGACGGCGACGAGCACTGCGTATTTGCGCGAGATGGTCTCGGCAACAAAGCCAGACAATAGGGTTCCAATCCAGGCTCCGAGTTCGAGGATTGCCGTCAGCCAGCCTTTCTTCGTTTGGTCGGCGTTAGGATCGATAGGATCATATTCGCCCATGTCTTGAGTATTTGTCAGTAAGCAAGCTTTTGTCCGCTGGAGATAACTGGATTGAGATACTAACGGGATTGGAAAGCCGGCATGGCCAGGAGTCCAGAGAACATTCCCTGATTGTAGCCGTACAAGACACCGCCTATACAGGCAAATAGTGCAATTCGGAATACCTTGAAGTTCTTGACCAGAGCTTTGGGGCCCGACGCACCCATCATTGCCTGGCGACGCTTCAAGGCCGCATCGTAAACGGCGGCGCTATCGCCAGCAACTCCCATGGTCAACTAGGCTTTCTCGGTGACTAGTATTCTATTCTAATCCACTCCAGCTGTATCACAGAGCACTTTCTACGACCTCGATTTCGAAGAAGCTAGAAAGCCTACGTGTCAAGAGATTCCAAAGCAAATGTTGTACTGCCTAGACTGGCAGAAGAACGACGGCCGAGAGTAAGACCTCCGACCCTTACCATGTGCAAGTTGGGATATAATAAACCGACTCCATGCCCCCCCTCGCTGTCCAGGACTAATACGAAAAGGGCCACGTTCTCGCTATCCGATCTGGCATCTGGCCATACCGGTCGAGCGGAGTGTAGTATAGATGTGTGTCCAGGGCCATGGTACGGAGCCAGACTCCATGCAACATTTGTTCCATGGCGAATCATATCGACCGAGACCGTCAACGCCACCGGGCATCTGTTCCATAAGACAAGGAGGCGGGATAAATGGAATGCTGGAAACGGGCAGCCGTGCGGCCATCACGCACACATGCGGGTCAGCCCAACTGGTTGGTAAAGCTGTATAGACCATCAGTCAGCAAATGAGAATACGTGATTCGCCGACTAGATGGGCCGTTGTGAAGAACCAAGTTGAAGCTGGGACCGCCGTAATTGGATCGCGCTGCTAGCCCAGGATGCCTGTATGTACAATTTCCTTTCCACATGTCTGACCCACGCAGGGTACAGTTTTCCGTATATATTGGAACACTAGATATGAGCGAAACGTTGTGCGGAGTAAGTAGATGATTGGTTTGAGTTACATCGGTATATCGTCGGGCCTGTTTCTTGTAGATGCTTGTCTCTCTGACAAGGTAGTGGGGTTTGAATTTAGCCTGAATAGCATTCACTATTATTACTGGACGGAGTTCCAGGCAGAGTTCCCTGTGGCTTGCAGTGTACAGGGAGGGTTGATTTAGCATGATAATCAGAACGGGAGACACGTAGAAGAGAAAGAACTAATTGGACTATAGAGAAAATCTAGCCGAGTCTGATGGTATCAATGACATAGGCGAGATAAGGCTGGTGCGAGCATCTCATAATCAACCCGAACAACAGCAGCAACATATACATACCTGGGCACCTGCTTACCCACTTGGGTCTCTCTTATCAGAAGTTAGCAAGGCCGCACTGTGGCGACGGCATAGAGATCGGAGCAATCTGTCCAAGTTGCCAGCGCCCATGTTGTATTAGGCTACACAGAAGTACAGAACAGATGGCTTCGCGATGTTAGTCGGAACAGAAACCGAGGGCCCTTATAGCCGGCCCGTGGCCGAAACGGCCGACCCTGAAGGATGAATAAGAGTTTTTAAGGAATCTGATGACCCGAAGCCATGAGATTACCAAATCCTTCTAGCTAGCTGTATGCGATAGGTAGAGTAACCCGATCTGCTGTGGCGTAAGTAAGAGCCAGGTCGTAATGCAGGGACGAGCCCAGGACTATCAGAAGGCAAGGCACTTGAAGGCGCTGTTGAAAACAGCCAGCATTGGATCAATGCGCCACAGCCGGTTCTGGTTCCTCTCACCGGAAATACATGTTTAGACCGCTCCCGACAAGAATGGAAACGGGGTGGATGCTGAAGAGGCGTTGAAAGCGACTGTGAGATGCTACCCGAGCACCTTGTCTACCTTTTGGTAGGACGGAATGACAAAAGGGGACAACATTCTTTGCGCTAAAGGAGAGTACAGCTTAACACGCTTCACTACAGAGTGCATGCGATCTGCAGGTGAATAACTAGCGTTCGCCTAAGACGACAAGAGAAGGATTCGGTTAATAGACGCCGCGCCTCTCGGAAAATCATCCTCACGGGTGGGATGCCGGCGTCGCAAATGGGAGTGCCAATCATCCAATGAATATGACCATGGGATTCTTCTGATTGGTACATTAAGCCACCAGGAGAATGGAGTGTAAGGATGGTGATCTTTTAGGTTCCGTTAACGTGGGATCCGGAGGCCGCGCAAACGGGCCAGCCCATTACCGCGGCCCTTGAAACACGGATAGGGCTAGGGAGAACCCAAAAAAATTGAGAGTGAGAGAGTGGAAAGGAAAAGATGAAAGACAGATGATATATCCGTTCTGAAACTAGCGACCACCAGCCATACAACGCTTCAGCCCCCAAATGGAAGGAGAGGTGCCGATGCACGGTTGAATCAGATCAAGAGACGCGTTTTATAGACAGTGGCAGAACACTTGGAGAAGTTTCGCAGACGGCAAAAGTTGCAAAGGAGATGTGTAGGTGGAAAGGAGGTCGCATTCTCCAAGACCCCAATTGACAACGCAAAGTGCCGTGCTCACCCCCGGCTGCAGTGTTAGACGGGGGCCTGACACGTGCCGAATCACGTCCGTGGCTACGGTAGCAATGAAGCGTAGTGTCATTCTTCACTGTTACCATCCAGAACCATGTCTGAAACAGCGTTTTTTGCCCCTCATACAACAAGATGGAACGGGTGTCGTTCTTTTCGACATGGGAACGAGTATTAGCAGGCACCAGATGCAGTTGGCACACACACACAAGCTGAGATATTCGGAGGAAAAGGGTGCAATGCGATGGTTGATAATACGCGCGCGTGTGTGTACGTGTACGTGTGTGTGTGATAAGTGGGAGAGGCGCGATATTCTGAGTAACAGCAGCCAAGCGCTGGCGAAGGATTATCCAAATTGTCGCGTAAGTAAGCGAGGACACCACGAACTCCCAATTTGGCATCCGGGGAGGACACAGAGAGCAAAGAAAGAGCCAACAGCGCAAAGAGAGAGCGAGAGAGGAAGAAAGCGCGGCTTTTCCCTCCCGTTTATGGCTGGCCGGCGCAAATATTACGTCACATCACATCACATCCCAATCGGCTCAAGACACACCCAAGACAGCGGAGCTGCTCACATCTCTATTCCTGTCGCAGAGGTGTTATTAGTTTACAATGCAGAATTTGGGTAGTGAGAACCCAAAAACTTTGGGGGAAGGAGGATTGCTGGACGAATGAAAGAGAGGCTTAAAGATGCTCATTACCTCCTCTTTCCTTTGCTAGTAGCGACGGAAAATGTAAGTAACGACCTTGGACGTACTGGCAGGCTTGGCAAGAGACTTGGCATCGGACCTCAAAATAGACCCTTCCCTTGCCGAAAAGCCAGGACCGGAAGTATGGGAGGCATGGAGGAGGAGAACAAGGGTAAGAATGATACCCTAAGTAGGCAGCCTAGCTCCTTTGGGGATAATACACTGACCATCTCGTCCTAGCGTCAACTGGCCTGTATAGACGCGCGCCTCTGGAATTAGTCCGTCACGGCGAAAGGTACATTATGTATATGTTGGTACGGTACCTTACAGCATACATCTACATGTGCCTACATGTACCTTATGTGTTCAAGGTTTCCACCTCGTCCTGTTTTCGTCTTCACCTACCTGAGTAGTCCAAGATGTTGGTATGGGTACTACCTAGGTATAGATGCGCGTACTGGTTCTAGCGAAGCGGAAAATACACGTTGTCCATTGGCTTGCTCTCTATTGGAACTTTTTTTCTGCTTTCATGTCCGTATATCTTTCCCCTTTTCGATCTTTACCCGTCTACTATGTACAGCTTTTCCATACGCGTTAATTTTAATTAGACCGACGTCTTTCAAGATAAATCCGTGTTGGGAAGTTGACGAAGTCTCCATTGCTTCTACTTTTGTACTGCACAACATAGGGTAAATACATCGCAGAGTGCAATCATTTGCTTGTCTGTCTATCCATGACTTCTTCCAAGCGAATGCGGTTTCTTGTAGAGGTGATCATCGTCAGGGATCTCCTATGCAAGTGGACAGATACAGTCGAAGTACCACTGAACAGACATGGCCTAAATACATGCGACCAAGTGGGTTCAGAACTGAAGTTCTTGGCCCTCTCTCAAACAAGCGCCGTCGTCTACACTCTGCCCTGTATGTCTTCACGACATCACCGATAGAGAAGAAGCGAAAATGAACAACGACGTAGAGCGTAGTACAATTGAACGATAACCCCATTCTTCGTCAGGGGTAAGTACTGTGAGTTTCTCGATCTGTCTTTTGTGGTATGCCACCTTATTGGCTAACAAATCCTAGTCCGCCATGTATGACACCCACTTTCCTGCAAGGTACCGCGAGCATACCGTCTTTGATATTTTACTTGCATTTTATTCTCTATAACATACTTCTTGGGCCCTCTCTTTTATCCACATTGCGTCTGTTTGCTCAATGCCCATTTTTATTACCCCCCCCTCCCCAACTCGCCATTGGTCTGCCAAGCATGAACTGCGGGAAGCGGGAGCGGGAAGGACCATGTGAACTTATTTTTATTTTGAAAGTGTTCACTTTTCGGAGTCGGATTAGGTATACGACCTGCAGAGCATCAAATAGTATTAATAAAGCTCTGTATCGCTACAACTTACCGAATTCCATACCGAGTTGATCGCTCGGAGAGTTTCTGTTCAGCCGAGACTTGCGCGTTTCCTAGTCTGGAGGGCAAGGGCAAGGGTAGACTAATGTCAAATGTTAAGTACCCAGCTAGGTACCTTAGTATCTTTTGGGGTGCACGCAGCAAACGCCAATTATTAACTTCAAAGGCTCTAAAGATAATCACAACGGCATTCAATTGCGATGAGTGTATTCTCTATCATATCAATCAGCTCTAATTATCCGATTTCCGTGAGTTGCGCATCCTTCGATGATTTGGTTGCGGTTGTGCGGTGGTATCGCGCGCATATCAAATTTGTGTATGTAGCAGTAGGTAGTATAGCAGAGCAGGTATACCTAACCTAGTACACAAACGCCTGCGCGCAGGGCTGGCGGCTAATGATACATTGCCATCCACAACCTTCTACTGCACTTTCTATTTTTGACCGTCTACTTGGCCCGCTTTCCCGTCTCTCTCTAAATGCCTACTTTAACTTATTCCTTTTCTGATGTCTCTATGTCGTTCGATGCCGTGGCAGGTAGAGTAGATTTTGTGCCCCCAAATAACTTTTTCATGATTGACTTGACTACTTATGTTCTCCCCCCTTGTCGTGAGAGACACACGCTACTTTAATAATGTACCCGCGGGCTAACCGCCCTCGACACCCCAGACTAGACCACTTTTTTCCTCTTTCTAACCGCCCGACTCCCAGACAGACGCCTCTCCCGAGATGCTCCAGCCAATATCAGCACTCCCTCGAGCGTCTTTTCGCTCTTTCAGACACATAACACCAGTTTCATGATCTGCTACTTGCAGTTCTTTCCCCACGCTTGTCAGTGCGGGACCCTAGACTAGACTAGACTGGATCTAACCCTCGTCCCAAAGCATGCCGCTACTACTATCCCACTACTATGGTGCTATGCTATGATGATGCCATGCTACCGTACACGGATAGCTAGAACAAGGGCAAGACAAAGACCTTGGGTCCGGGTCCAGGCACGTCGGACTGGGGATGTGGAAGCTGGGGTGGGAACATGAGGGCTACGTTTCAGATTCAGAGTCTTGGATCGTCACTCTACTACCGACGGAACCAGCATTTAATTTTTTTTTCTGAATTTTTTTGTCTCTCGGCGTGTGAAGAAAATCTTCACGCCTCCAAAGGCAGGCGGCCAGCCCAGATGGTTTTGTTTTATAAGTAGAGCCGCCCAGATCGCGACCTGGTCTATCTTGTTTGCATTTCCCTTCCCGGACCCTCCTGCAAGATCATCAAAGCCTTCATTTCCTATCGTCGTCGTTTTCCTATACGTCCGGCCTGGTTTCTCTTTTCCTCTTTTTTTTTCCCTTGCTCCCATTCGTTTCATCCATCTTTATTCGTTTGATACGAGTCAGGACCCTTGAACTTTTGTAGCAAAAGAGATCTCTACTTTTCCTATCTTTCCAAGCCTCTTCGTCGATATCTCCCTTTCGCTTTTCTCAGATACCCCAAACTAATAGGCAGAAGAAGAAAAACACCCCTCAAAAAGGGAAAAAGATTGCCTTATCTGCCTCTAATTGTAATCACTTCTATTTCATAGTGGATGCTCTTCTGTATATCCACAGCTTTGTGTTTACTTTTTCTCCCTTCTCTTCAGAAAGCCTATATTTATTCGCGTTTTTAACCGCGCGTCTGTACAAACATGCCGAAACATACGCGGTCGTCGAGTTCGAGCCATAGCCGGTACTCGAACTCCGTAGCCGTGTCCCTGGCGCCCTCGGCCATGCCCATCCCCTACAGCCGGGCACCTCAGCCCTTGAATACAAATATCAACCCGAACTTCTACGGCGCCGTTCCGTCTTCGGCTTCGCCGCAGGTGCCTATGCAGGCACATGCTTACGACCAGTACCCTCTAGCCGTCGCGCAACCTCCTCCGCCTATGCCTACCCGTCCCTCCTCCGGCGCATGGTCCCAGCAGGATGACCAGACTCTCCTGGCCGCTCGTCAACAGGATATGAACTGGCAGAAGATCTCAGAAACGTACTTCCCCAACAAGACGCCCAACGCCTGCCGCAAGCGCCATGAGAGGTTGCTGGAAAAGAGAGGCGTCGATGATTGGGATGCTAGGAAGATGGAAGTCCTCGCCAAGGAGTACATGAACATGCGCAAGGAGATCTGGCAGGGCCTAGCCGCAAAGACGGGAGAGAAGTGGACCGTTGTTGAGCAGAAGGTATTTAACCCCCCTTTCCCCCTTTCCTAATAGTAAGAGTCAAAGGGCTAATGCAAAAAAATCTCAGTGCCTGCAGAACGGTTTCAAGAATCTTCAGTCGGCAGCGCGGTCAGCGGCGCGTCGCGAGCGCCTGGCACAGGGGCATTCGATGCAAGGGTATGACGACGACAGCGGCGTTTCCGGCATTGGTCTGACCCAAGTAGATGACCTCGACCCCTCGTATAGCAGTCCCGAGACCTCGAGCTCGCACTCGCACTCGAGCGCCAGCAGCTACGGCGTCCACCACCACCACCCTCACCACCACCCCATGTCGGCCGCGATCTCCTACGGCAGCGCCGGCGGCCCCGGCTACGCGTCAAGCTACAGCTCTTCCGTCTCGTCCATCGCCCACGGGTACAGCGGCGGCCCCATGCACGGGCACCACCCCCATCACTCGCAAGACAGCTCCCCATACATAGGCAACGGCCAGCGCCCATCCAGCGCCGACATGGGCATCGAATCCATCATCCACCCTACCGGCCGCCGGTCGTGATGGCCACCACGGTAATGTGTAGAGTCGCAGCCCTCTGATCGCACGACTTTGCTCTTTCGCATGTTGTCAATTATTATTAATTTTTCTCTTTCCCCATTCTCACGGCATTTGTTCCTCATCACAAAAATTTCACTCCCTTTATTCCGGTTTAATGCGAAACAGGTCGGACACATGCATATTTTAGGTGTTTGTTGGAGTTTGGGGTACGGGTGTTCAAGGCGCTTTTATTGACCACAACCTCCATTAAGTGGCCTCCCCCTTTTCCTCTTTTCTTTTAGGGTTGCAATCTCGTTCCTCAGGGTCTTTAGATACCTTTTTTCTTAACCTCGATATGACTATATGACGAAACACCGCGCATGGAGAGGGCATTGGTTGGAATAGTCCTTCGCGGACTCTTGATGTTTTTTTCTTTGGCCTCGTGCCAATATTCCTATTTCATATTGTGAAGGGCATACCTAGAAAGGCAAAGCACAGCATACGAATGGAGCTCAGCATCGCTGGTTTTTTCTCCCTAAAAATGGCGCCGGTTCCTCCACTGAGACAATTTCACAAAACGATATATTGTTGTATTCTATTACCTTAGTTATCAGATAGATACCATGGAGTTTGATAGGCGACCCGACGGTTAGAGGGCGGAAAGCGTCGCTAATAATCGGTAACGAGAGTAGGCCCAAGGGGAAAAAAGGTTATTAGAACACGTCGGGACCGGACAATCCACGCATCCTTAATACAAACCCAAATCTGCACCACCTGACGCACTGATGGAAGTACCATGCTGTCCTATGATACTTGATTTCCAGTCTCCTGGATAAATGTTTATACATTTGATATATATGTTACAAGCCCAAATTGATGCGGTATTGTTTCTACTGGGACGTTCTTCATGTGTGAGTGCGAGTGAAGGTTATCCAGATTTGACATGGGACGTTGGTTGTTTCGCAGTATTTTCGATCCAACCCTCTCCATCGCCTTCTTCTTCTTTGTCACCATACTCGTCGTCATCGTACGGATCTGGTTCTCCAACAACGCTCCGCCACACACGACTCCACATGCCTTTCTTCTGGGCGAGCGCCAGCACCATGATAGCGGGCAGATGCCAAACGCTGGCCCAGAACAACCCCCGCGCACTTCCCTTGAAGCCTTCATATCGCCAGAACCGCACGGCCTCTCGCACAAGCCAGGCGTTTACGGGCAAACTGGTCACAGCAAAGCTCCACTCGGTGACCCCCGCTGCACAGAAGGCAACGCATAACGGGATGAAAACTAGGCTGTAGCGCAGTGCCACACGAGCGTTGCGTGCCGGGTTGATCCACGCCAGCATTTGATGCCCTACTGCCTTGTACTCCTCGCGTATCGGCCAAGATAATGCCATGAAGTGCGGAAACTGCCAAGCAAAGAGTAAGACACCGAACAGCCAGCCACCGATGGCCTCAGGGGCGAGAAGAAGTTCCTTGAATGACCCATCACCCGTGGCATACTCTCCGGCGGCTGCGGCCCACCCCATCAAGGGAGGAATACCGCCCACGACGGCGCCAGCCCAGGTATTGAGCCAGGAGACGCGCTTCAACGGGGTGTACACTCCTGCATAGAGTGCTATGTTGGCGGCACCGAGGAATGCAACGGTTGGGTTGACTCCAAAGTATAGTCCTCCTACGCCTGCTAAAGCAGCAAATGCCGCAAAAGCGAAAGCGTTCCTGTTGGACAAGAGACCACGAACAAGGGGACGGTTTCGAGTTCGGCTCATCATTCCGTCCCAGGCGAGCTCGTAGAGCATGTTGAGGGTGTTGGCACTGGCGCAGCAGAGGGCGGTGCCGGTCGTGAGGAAGGCAAGTGTCAAAGGAGATAAGGAGGGCGTGTCGAGACCGATTGAAGGTGAGAGGAAGTCGGGGACTGGATAGAGCGCATACGGCGTCATGGCGGTCAAGACCACTAAGACGGTTAAGCGAGGCTTCGAGAGCGAGAGATAGAGGGATAGTAGGCGTCGGATAGAGCTCGCGGGATGTTTCGTAGACGCGGTAGTCAGAACAGAAGACGCGTTGGGAGGGAGAACCTCTTCTCTCGCAGCCGTGTCTGCTTCTGACGCCCTAGAGCAGACGGTGTTGTCGGCCGAGGCAGCGACGCCGGAAGAAGTGCCGCGCACTGCATCTTTTCGCCGTTGCTGCTGTCGTCTTCGGTGTGGTAAAAGTTGATCCTGATCAACCTTGGGGCTTCCTTTGCTGGCTCCTAACGGTAGCTCATTCGACAGGAAGTAGCCCGCCTTCAAGCGAACTGGCGTAGATTTGAGGATATTGCGAAAAGGGGCCGCATGAGTAAATGTTCTGACGTGAAATTTTGGTATTGATCGGGCACTGCATCGGCAGCAGATGTTGTCGAGAGCGTGATAGCCGAACATATTTCCGGCCGGCCGAAGGCTCATAATGACCGCAGGCGCATGTCGCCAATGAGTATGTAAAGCTCAATTGGATCAGGGAGACATGATATCTCCAGGCTCGATTAGAATAGGGTTGTCCAACGGCGCCAGGCGACGTGAACAAGAGGCTACAACGCTGGAGATGCGGGATGCTGGTGTTGATTGATTCGAGGATGTACCTAGAAAAATCAATAGCTGCAGGTCCTCACGTTACCTAAGCCTACATCTGTACTATGTACAGGAATTTCGCTGCTTACCTCTAATAAGAGGCTATGCAGTTATCCATATTTACCAGGTAAAACAGTATTTTGTATGTAACTTCTACAATGAATATTGCCTTTGCGGAGAAATATCTCAGGATTCACAAGACATGCGAGCGCATACCATCACATGTAATATCTATTAAAAAGTCTTGTTCGCATTTGCCATCATTATACTTTTCCTCATGATGGCGCAGTAATTCTTCTACCTTATAAGTTATGATTCAGAGTTAATATCTCTATGCAGGTCCCTAGGTATCTAAACCCCTGTCAAATACAACCGAGAAGTCTTCCGTATCAGAGCATTTGGTCTCGAGAGATTCTCACATCCTTGATTCGTGTATTAGTTCTCTTCTATTGTAAGTGGGTGCGACTCTAGTTACCAAGAGAAAAGAAGCAATCTCCCACCACGAAAAGAAAGATGGTACATTACCTACCCGCTACGAAAGAGGCTGGAGAAACCGGGGTTCGGAGAGCCCCCCTAGATAAGAAACAACCCTATCATTGGTTTGATTACCTGCTTGTTCACCTCTAAGGTTCACTAGATTTCACTGAAACAGGGTAGCTTTCCATCGACTAGGAGGATCGCTGCTCTTGCTGCTCTTATCTGAATAAATCAACCTTTGAACTACTATGTAATATTTACCTAGGTTAGGTAACCAGAAAGCCACGACCCAATATAAGGTTTGCTAAATCAACTAACCACATGCAAAGTGACATATTATACAGGCTCACAGAAGTGCTGAACATGGGTGCCTTAAAGCGGTATGCATGGGGTATGTGATATTTGATACTTCTGTACCTAAAATGGTATTCGGTAGGTAGTATGCATATGCAGATGAGATGGGGAGAAATACCGCTCGAGATCGAGACCGGGCCAGAAGATAAGATGAATGAAAAGAACCACTATCACCAGGACTCTTAAATCTTACATATAAAGAGCCCTTGCAATCCGAAATGAAGCGAACGACGGTATTAACCTTTGAGGTGGAAAAAAAACCCCGATAATTGGCCTGTTCGCTTCTAGGCGTACCGTCATCTGTCTCTGTCACGGCTTATAGCTGTCCATCAACTCAACTCTTGCTGCCCAACATGAAGTGGCCATCCACCTCCGAAGCCAAGCGGAGGCTTACTTCCCTATACTCATGGGAACTTCCGAAGCAGACTGGTGCTCTGGCACCTCCCCATATATGGACAAATAAAGATATGGGTATGATGGCTCATGCACATTTATGCCCTCTCGTTAAGGGCAGAGTAAAGTAGGAGTGATAACAGCCCAGGCTAACAGATGGGATGGCATAGACCCAACGCCACCCAAAGACCAGACATGGGGCATGTGGAGTATACTCGCCTACTGGGCTACCGACTTGATGAATCTGTCGACATGGCAGACCGCATCTGCTATCCTAGCCGTAGGGCTATCGTGGAGGGAGGCGATCCCGATCATGTTCCTCGGCAATCTGATCGTAGCCATACCCATAACATTCAATGGAGCGATTGGTTCCAGGCTTCACGTCCCCTTCTCCATCATCGTCACCGGGAGCTTCGGCTACTATCTGCGGTACTTTTGCATTATTAGCCGTGCGATTCTCGGCATGTTTTGGTTCGGTCTCCAGGTGAGCACGGCAATCACGCATGCACCTCCGTTCCCGCTAATTGCCCGGGGCAGAGCGTGAACGGATCGAGATGCATAACCATTATGCTCCGCGCTTTGGCGCCGTCGTACAATGACATACCGAACCACGTGCCCGAGTCGGCGGGCATTACCACACAAGGATTTATCTCTTATTTCCTGTTCTGGCTGATCCAGCTGCCTCTACTCCTCATACATCCAACCAAGCTCAGGCCGCTGTTCTTGGTGAAGTTAGTCGCGGCCCCGGCGGCGGCTCTGGCGTTGCTGGGCTGGTCGGTCAACAAGGCCGGTGGCGGAGGCGAGATCTTTTCGCAAAGGGCTACCGTGAGCGGTTCGAGTAAGTGCTCCCTTCATATCGTCTTACTACACTACGACGCCGGATATGATATTCCACGTAGATAGTATCCGTCTGCTAACGAAGATTCTCTCTGGCAATAAATAGCATACGCATATCTATGGCTCTCCTGTATGTCCAGCGTGACAGGAAGTTGGGCCACCCTGGGCGTGAACATTCCTGACTTTACACGCTACGCCAAGACGCCCAACGGTCAATTCATCCAGTTCCCCGCGATGCCCATCATCTTCACCCTGTGCGGGACAGTCGGCATCGTGACGACGTCCGCAGCCCACGTCTTCACGGGCGACTACCACTGGAACCCGCTCGAAATCGTAGCCCTGTGGTTGGACTACGGGTCCGGCGGGCGGGCCGCGGCCTTCTTCGCGGCTTTCGCTTGGTATATCGCCCAGGTCGGCACGAATATCACTGCGAATAGCATATCGGCCGCTAATGACTTAACCGGTAAGCTGACCCTTCGGGCCTTCATATATCCTGAAGAAAGATATGCGTAATTCCCATTTATATGATTTCATAATAGCTATACTAACGCACTATGTGCTACCTGTCCCACAGTCCTCTTCCCACGCTGGGTAAACATCAAGCGCGGCTGCATCATAGCCGCCATAATCGCCTGCTGGGGTCTCGCGCCCTGGAAGATCCTCAGCTCCGCCGACACCCTCCTCGCATTCCTGAGCGGGTACGCCGTATTCCTAGGCCCGATATCCGGGATCATGGCAGCGGACTTCTGGCTCGTGAAGCGCCAACACGTCGACATCCCCGCTCTATACAATCCCAACGGCCGCTACCGGTATACGGCGGGTTGCAACTGGCGGGCTGCCGTTGCCTTTCTCGTCCCCGTCGCGCCATTGCTTCCGGGTCTAGGTCTCAAGATCAGCGGGCCGGAGAGAGTGCATATAAATGACGGGTTGCAGAATTTGTATACGTTCAATTGGATGTTCGGTTTTGTCACGGCTATCTTCTTGTATACGGTCCTTAGCTACGCTTTCCCTGCCAAGGAGACCTTTTTGATGGAGACGGTTTGGGATCTTGATCAGATCGCTGTCGAGGCTTATGCGCCCCGCGGTGAGAGCGATGTGGAGACAGCGTGTGATGGTGATGGGAAATTGTCGGATAATAAGGCCGAGAGCGTTAGTATTAAACCGCTATAAATGGAGGGGAAGAAAAGGAGAAGTAAGGCGAGAAGGTTACTTCCTGTTACCGCATGTATTCATATATGCAGCATAGTGACACAGGTCGTAAAATACATCGACTCCTGCCCTCTCTACACCTAGCGACGTGAGAGTGTCATTGTGAGTTATCCTTATCCTTCCTGTGTGGTCACTTGATTGTACATGGTAGCTCGAAGACTTACAGTCCTCGCGGCATAATAGTTCTGGCCGTACACACGATTCATGTACTTCACACGCATAGTTTTTACCTTCACTAGTAGGAATAAGCAGTATTTGTCCGGGAACAAAAGACAAGCACAACTGTAAATAGTAGGGAACCGTGGTATGTACCAGCTTTCGATGCCATATTATCAAGAGGCTCGGCCAATCTAGCACCAGACTACCTATACACATCGTACCTGCTTACTTAGGTACCATTACAGAACGACAACCTGAACGTTTAGGCCGCGCAGATATGACTCAATTTATTAAGCCCATTTTGTTCCCCCAACGCCTTTCGCAACAAACACACATACGTGTACAAATATGCCTTTTGACGCCTTCAGGGAAAAATCAATCAAGCAAAAGACAGACAGACAGACCGAACACTGCTGGTAGGATAACCGTGCCGGCCATGCATTATTCGGGGATATCTAGCCATCTGTATGTAGCATGTAGAAAGACACACTAATAACTAAAGAGAGGAAAGGGCCGTGAGTGATTGGATTTACTTCCCTTCCCGGTCTTAGAGAGCTTCTATGGCTCGCGCAAGCACGTCCAAGCTTCTCGCAGTAATGTCGGCGCTCTTCTGGTCGTCGAGTAGTGCGGCCACGTCGCTCAAGACACCCATTGGGATGTAACACCCCTCTCTGGCGCGCTCGAGACTCTCCTTGAGCCTGCTCGTATGCTCCCACTCTTTAGCAGCAACTTCAGCGCGTTCAATCACCCTGTTAGATATACCGCACATGGCGGCGCAATGCATGCCAAAGCTACCTTCGGCCACACCATCTTCAAGTTTGTACAGAAACGTGACACGCCTGTGCTCGTCGTCGACATGAATCTGCATTCGTTTCGCCCGGATTTCAGGGTGGTTCTCAAATTCCGTAGCAAGGGAGTGGTAGTGGGTTGCAAAGAAGCCGACGCATCCGATATGCGTAGCCACATGGTGGAGCACAGCCTGTGCCACCGCAACACCGTCATAGCTGGACGTTCCGCGGCCCAGCTCGTCGAGAATGACTAGCGATCGCGGAGTTGCCTCGGAAAGAATCTTCTTTGTTTCCGACAGCTCGACGAAAAACGTCGACTGTGCGGCGAAGATGTTGTCATTAGCACCGAGACGGGACATAATGCGATCGCAGGGGGTAAGGCGTGCTGTAACAGCCGGAACGTAGCATCCAATCTGCGCCATAATGACAGCCGTGCATGACTTGTACCATGTTAGTATCCTGAGAACGATATATTGGGAATTGGATACTTACCATTCGGAGAATTGTAGATTTACCGGCAGCATTGGCACCCGTGAGGAGGTTGATGTTGGGGGACTCGCCACCCAAGATCACATCATTGGGGATAAAATCGTCAACTGTGTTAAGCATGCATGGGTGGCGGAGCTCGGTAAACTCGACGACGCTGCGCTCCTCATCAACAAAGACGGGACGACAGCTGGGTTGGCCTAGTGAGGATGATGATTTAGCAAGACTGACAAGGCAGTCAAGCTGAGATACGATGCGGATGGCTCGTATCCAAGTTTCGTAATCCACGTCAAACCGCGCAAAGAGACGGCCCGCGACTTCACGCAGTAGCTGCGAGTGCGTCTCCTCGGCCTCTTGTAGCTTTCGCACAAGAGCGGTCAATTCCTTAAAATAGTAACGTTTGACGCTGGAAGTTGCCGACATTTGTTGCCAGTCCTTAGGCACCTTCACCGACTTGGGCACCTCCATCTGGTAAATCTCCTTGCCGACATCGGTGAACTTGATAGATTTAGTCTTCAGTTCGGCTTTGGCTTTGACTAGTAACGATTGCAGATCGTCCTTGATGGCCGTAATGGCTTCGTAGCTATTATCAAAGTCCTCCTCGATGCCGCGCTCCGGCACGAGAATCTTCTCTTCCCGGGCCTTCCTACGATCAATCGCGGACTTCCAGAAGGACAGAGGTTCGTTAAGATCCGGCATGGAAGAGATAAGTCGGTCAATGAGGCCGTTGCCCCCGCCGAAAGCGCCGAGAAGGCTCATAGTATACTCAATCTGCTCAAATCCCTCGAGAACCTTCACGAAGTCCTCGGGACGACAAGCCCTGGCGTGTATCCGGGAAAGGAGACGCTCGAGGTCGGGCATTTTGGTGAGTTGGGAAGAGAATTGCTCACGCACGCTGATGTCCGCATTGAGCATATCCACGGCATCCAGTCGCTCATTAATCTTGTCGATGTTACAGAGCGGATGGCACACCCACTGACGGAAGAGTCGCTTGCCAAAGGGAGTGACGCAGCGGTTGAGGAGCGAGAACAAGGTGCCCTCGGCGCCTCCGTTGACCGAATTGGCAAAGACTTCTAGGTTGATCAAGGTCTGGCCGTCAAGGATCAAGGTACCATTCTTATGAATTGGGTTATACCAGGTAAAGTTGCGCTGCGATAACAGGTTACGCTCTATCTTGAGTACGCGCAGGTATTGCACCAAAGCACCCAAGGCAGACATCAGCAAGTCCTTGTCCTTGGCCGCAGCCAGAGTCTCAGGCCAGACCTCTTCCCCTCCGTTGTCATCGGACGTGAAATATTCGTTACAGCCGAGTTCCCGACGCGTCAACTCGGCTTCCCAGAACTCTGTGCCTGGCTTGAAGTAGTTCCAAATGGTCGTGGGTGACGTATTATTTTTCAGTATACGAAGAGCCTTGGTTGATATACGCGATTTTTCGAGCAGAAGCTCTCGTGGGCCTGTCTGGGCAACGAATGTCTCAAATTTGGTGAGATCAACATCGTCCTCAAACTCGGAGATGAAGAATTGGCCGGTAGCCGCGTCCACGAAAGCGATCCCGAAGGCCGGATGGTCACCCACAACAGATTCTTTGATGGCTACGCAGTAAGTTGCTGTATCGTCTTGAAGCATGCTGCCATCAACGAGAGTGCCACCTGTGAGGATACAGGCGAGCTCACGACGGATGATCTTGTCCTGCTTCTTAGCCTTGCCATCATCCCTCTCGCGCATCTCTTTGCCGAGGGCCGTCTCCATTTGATCAACCCGTGCTACCTTGTATCCCTTAGCAATGAACTGGTTCTGCCACATCTCCAGCGAGCTCTCCGGCACACCAACCATGCGCATGTTGACCCGATCCGTGAGTTTCAAGTCGAAGAGCTGGTGACCGATGGTTGCATCGTTCTCGTATAATTCATAGAACTTTCCCTTCTTGAAAAACACCACCGTATTCCAGAGCTTTTGTTTTATTTCCCAATACTGCTTCTCAAAGGCCGAGAATTGGTTCCAGGCCATGGGCGGTACGTACACGGTAGAGGGGTCGTAGTCGGGATGACCCGGAGGGTGGCGGTCCATGTCTTTGATATTAGCGAGCCATGGGTACCGATCCTCCGGTTCGCGCGTATGTGCCTTAGTTTTGGTTGATGAGTTCTTCGGCGCGGATGTCTTCCTTGCTTTGACGGGATCGATGCTTTCGGGATCGTAGACCCATTTTTGTGCTGTAGAAGTCGAGGGCATATCTTCCATAAAACCATCACCATCACCATCAATATCGCTATCCTCTTTCTTTAGAGCCGGAGATGATATTTGCGACCGTTTTCGTGCCGTCGGGGCCTTAGCTGGTCGTTTTCTCTTCTTGGATTGGGTATCAGAGTCATCCGAAACTATGAAGTCGGCCATCTCCTCTATACACAGCCAACTGTCAGACTCCAGGTCCCCCGTGTGTAAATTAAGTTGGATCGGACTTACCATCCTCATCCTCACCACCAGCCCCATCATCCGCATTCTGGTAGTCATCCTCATCGTCGTCAACAGCAGGCTTAGCCCGTTGGCGAGCACGGCGCCGAGATCGATTGGTTTCCATAGCTGCAAAAATATCCTGGTCGTCGTCGTCGTCCGATGACTCGGCGTAGCTAACAGTTTTTCTCGCCTATAACAATAGATCTATGTCAATTGAAGAACCTCCTAGAAATTGAGTTGGAAGTCGGCAATGACTGCAGATTTCCTGTCTGGATTACACACCTTGCGAGTTGGACTGCTTCCCATGACAGTATTTGTAATAGAAACCTGTAATTTCGTGAGCATACGCCATGCAGATGCAACGGGTGTGGAAAATAATAGGTAAGGTATAGGTACCTTCTTGCTCGCTTTTATAGTGCCAGAATCGTGGTTCTCTTGAGAGCTCGACGGTTCAATGGCATCGCTACTAGGCACGGGCGTGATGTTGACGGATTTCTTCTCCTTCTTGAGCTGGAGCGAGTTGGACTTTGTAGTTTCTTGCAGGCACGAGGCATGGGGCGGAGCTGTATTGGTAGGAGTGGTGGTGGTAGATTTCGAGGGCCCGTTCGGGGAAGATTTGGCAAAGAAGCCTAGGATACTCTGCTGTTTTCGTGTTGTCGAGGTCGAAGCCGAGCTGGGCTTTCTCGATAGTGTCGGCGTTTTCGCCGGAGTCTGTTTCTCGCCCATGATGATGGAAGTGTATACACGCGCCTAAAACACCCTAATGCGCAATTCACGGGTAAACCTGCCCAATTTCTCTACCAAATCCCTAGCAAGGTACGTTAAACAATAAAGGCTTGAGTATCTCGCACTATTATGGCTGCATAGACGACAACCCACGGATCTCACTCGGTCTCTGATATTTAAATGTTAAGGAAAAGCCTGGGCTGTCGATAGGGAGGAAACAAGGACAAATAAAGCTGTTTGACGGTCTTATACTACACGAAGAACTCAGGGTAATTATGACTCTCTTCACATTAGGTGGAAGGTAAACTGAGGATTCAGAAATCTTCTAAAATTGGTACGGAAGACGTAAGCTAAATAAAGGTGAAGCTGACCGTGCTTCGCTCTTTAGAAGGTAGGGCAGTACCATCTAAGCACAGACAGACCGGGACGCGGTCGTCTGTCAAAAAGACGCGACGTAATTAGAGCACTCGATAAAGCGCGTTTGGTCAACCAATTAGTTAAAGATCCCCTATCAGGAGTTATCTCAGACCTCAGACCCGCACGGGCAAGTGCAAGGGTGCCCAGTAGGTAAGATGGGTCACAAGGCGTGGCTGGTGGGCTGGCGCCCATTGCTAGTCTAAGTACAGCATACTTAATAGGTAAGACTGTTTACAAGCAAGCCGGTACCCAAGTGCTTTACGCAACCCCCCTTGGCCGCGACCAGCTCAATATAATATAAACAACAATCAGTCAACGTCCGGGTCTAGGAATGCATAATATATAGGTCCGAGCATTGGTCGATTTTTGGGGGGATTTTCTTAAGCTAGTTGCGGCCAAGTGCAGAATAAACATAGTTGCGTATATCTGTACCAGGTTGACCAATTTTAAGTCAAAGCCTACAAGACGCTCGGTCTAAGCTCTATATATACAATAATGCATACATATATACTTAGGTTAATTATCTAGAGTCGAGCGTTGGCTAATTATTTTATCATCGCTGAGTGGACTTTTAATATACCTTTTTTTTTTTGTATAGGGCGCGTACCGGCTTGAAGCGATTTTGGCAATCGAGTACTCATGACGTCCTTCATGGAATCATGGGTGAAAACCTCACTCGCACGCAAGCCACAGCCTACAAACCACCCCATGTAGGGGGGCGTCTGAACGCTGAGATTAATCAGGAGGCTCTCTCGCTAGTACGGTATTATGTGATTTACTTAGTGCACTATGCGTATACCACTCCATACCCCCCAGGAGTAATAATACTATGTATATACATGCATATCTCCGGATGTGTGCTTACAATGGACCCTTTATCCTCTACTCTAGGTATACGTAGGCCTACTAGATGATTCATGAGCATAATGTAATGCTTCGTGTTTTGTATCAACTTCTATGGTGATACTCATAAGGGTAGTAAAGTGGTCCCGATGACAGCAGACGGCATCTCCAAACTTCCGGTGGCTGGGTTTAGATGAATGCGCAGGGCAAAGGTATGGGATCCTGCATATCCATCTTGTGTAGGTAAGTGCGTGGCACGGGTCTGGATAAGAAGACGAAATGATCATTTCAGATGTATGGTCTAAAGAGCAGTCTTCAGTGCATGGAACTGGTCGGAGGCGGTGTCTCAGACCAATTGGTTACTTTCTCAAAACGGCAAACGTGCATACTAAGGAAAACATGTAGTGTGTTAAGGCACTTAAATTCTTGAGCCTTTCTTGAGCAGACGACAGTCCGCCATATAGAATCCTGTTAGTTGTGGTAAGCTTTGGGTCTCGGAGTCTAGTCGAGCTCCTAAGCGTTCGTGATCAACAAAGGATGGCCTAAGGAAGATCTTTTGGCGACGACAAAGACCGTCTTTCCGCAACCAGTATCGCAAGGCATCCCCTCCAGCCGTAACTCTATAAGTCATGTCTTGGTTGCAGAAACTTCATTGTCCTCAACCTTTAGGCTCCTCAATTCCTCAGTCTTCACTAATGCTAAAGGCGGGTATGGAAAAATCCTCAAAACTACTGGGGTTACAGATTGCAAGTTTGTCATAGCTTCTAATCCAAACACCGCTCTCACGATTGGCTACTGAAAAGACTGTAATCATGCAGGCCGGCTCAGCTGCGAAGTCACGGGTAAAGGCGTCCGGGCCGGCAGCGGCTGCAGGACAGGCAAAGACTCCCGGAAAAGCAAAGCATCGAACACCTGAGAAGCGACCGCTGCCCCATGAGGATGATGAGTACGAATACACGATGCGCATGGACCATGGATGGACGCTGAGCGACGGAACATTTGAAGGCTATCCTCTTAACAAGAGGCGTAAGAGAGATGTTCCTAACCCGAGCATGGCCTTCATCCAGGACGCGCACCGTAACATGAACAGCCTCACGAGCCTCCAGCTCGCCTGCAACGCGCCCATAACCATGCCCACCATGGACACGTGCGCCAAGCACATCTGGCAGGCCTGGCCGCCCGAGATCCGCGTGCAAGCGTGGATACCGCCGCCGAACGGGCCCGGGCTCTGGGGCGAGTGTGAAAAGACGATCGAGAGCATGTACAAGCAGATGGACGAGAAGAAGAACCGCTTCGTGGTGGACCCTAGGACCGGAGACTCGCGGTACTCCTTCTTCGTCAGCCTCCAGAGGCGGCCGTGGATCATCTGGCCTATCTACGTCGAGGACGAGCATGGATACGACTGGATCACCGTCTTCTGGCACTCGGGAAATTCCGACACGAGCAAGAAGGCCATCTTTGATAAGCTGATCGCGTACGCCATCATCGATCCCCGCCGCGAGCCAAAAGCCGGTCCAGACGAGAAACATCACCCCGTCAAGAGCCGCATAGACCGGATCCGGGAACGGCTCTTCGATATTTGGGAGAGGTCGGGGATGGATACGGCGAAAGCTCAGGAATTGAATATTCTCTCCTCCCCTATACCGTTGGGTGAGCACTGCTCCGGGGAGCGTTGCTATTCCGCCATGAAGGATCTGGGAAACCAGCGTAAGTGATAAGTGGTATTTCGACAGCTTCTTTCTCCTTTTCACCCCTCCACCGGCCCTATCAACGCCCAGAACCTCAAGAAGCGAGGCTCTCAAATGGCTGAATTGCAACTCAACTCCGGACACTAGGCTTATGAAGAGTGTTTCCCCATCCACTTTCGACTACTTAAGTAACTAACACTACGAGATGATAACCAGTCATAAAATGGCACATCAACGGGAGCAAGTTCTGCCCCAAGACGACCTTCACCAATCTGTCGCCATGGGTGAACCCGTACCACGAGCGTATCGAGATGGGCGGCATCACGGCGTGGTCGCTGATGGCCGCCTTCGACTTCAACGCGCGCCTCACCGTCGAGGCCATCCCGCCGAACCAGCGCGTTGAAGTGATGGTGAACTGCATCCCAAAATACTTGTATGCTTACGACCTTGCGGGCCCGCCTTACGACTTGTTCATCGCTTCGCCCGACTATCTGCTCAAGGTGGATCCGAGGTTGTCGAAGCGTTAAAAAGCCCACCGAGCAGGGCTATGACTGTGACTATGCTGGGTTACCTAATATAAGTAGATAGGTAGGTAGGTAGAAAACTAAGGAGATCTAGTAGAATAGTATATGTAGGAGGCCCGAAAGAAACTGTGTTGACATTACGTAGGCGCAGCCTTGGAATTGGAGGGCCCTGGCATTACGGTTATGTGTGTGCGTACGAAGTGACTAAAAGAGGCGGGCACGGCGAGGCAACGCGAATGCACTCGAGCCGGCATTGTAGTTGGAATCAATGAGTTACTTCCATAATAAACGTATTCGCCGCGATGAGAAACCAATCGCAGGTCCAAATCCTGCAGCTCTCACCACTTGGAGCATTGTGGTGTATTGATGTTGCAGAAGTAACGGTCTGTGGGACTCGGTGCCCCTTGGCGAAACCCTTAAAAGTACCTAATCTATGCACTTTGTCAGCTGTTGCTATTTAGATATCGGCCACAGATTAAATACAGCTTGACTGCACTGGTGGCATTTCGATCAAATGAGATCGGAAGTGAGTATCTCAAAGGGTAATGGCAAGTAAGGGCATTGCAAGGCTGCACGCCTGTGCTTTTACTGTTAGTAGATGTCCTTCTTACAAAGCTGACCTAGAGCTGATCTCGAGTACTGGCAGGCCCATGGAAGATGGCCCGATCTAGCACAAGCCCGAAGAGACATTGAAGAAAACCTTATTATTCACAGACTGGTCGAGAACCAATTGTATGCACGGAGAAGCGATGATACCACCACGACCTCGAATTCCACCCCAAGAGGAGGAGCATCAACCTCGGATCATTCGAAACGGACCTGGATGGACGTTTGTCATTCTCATATCCATTGTCGCTTGGCTGGCGGGAGCCCACCGCGTGGTATTGCTTCTAGTGAAAACAAGGCCTGTCACTTCTATTAAAAGTAAATAGACAAAGGGCTGATAAGGCAGACCTGCATAAGGCATAGACTTTGAGTTAGCACTGTTACTCTAAGTTCCTTTGTTAGAAGCATCTTGCAAACCGAAAGGGCACATACAGCAAGGCGCGGTTTCAATTGAGATTTGCTACCTAGCAGGGCGTCCTTCGGGGCGTTTCGGACCGCCACTTTTCTACCGGCTCCTAAAAGCCCCACAAAGGGTGAAGTCAACTACGATCGGGACCCAGCGCCTCTGCGGCTACTACTTTATTGTATGAATAACTTCAAGTAGGCTGTTAGGGTAGTAGTAAAGAAAGCATTTCTGTGTACAGTGCGTGGGGAATGTACACAGGATCCACTTCCTGGTTCGTCAGGCGTCACAGTCTGTGTCGGGCCTTAGATACCTTGCAAGCAAATCTCGTAGAATTTTCTATTATACACGATGGCTAGTTGATGCACCCCTAAAGTCTATCGGCCAAAGTGACGGCATATTGTTTGATCAATGTAACAAAGTCTATGATACACTTATGACCCAAACTGATTATCAAGCAGGGAAACCCCCGCATACCTTACACAACTCAAAATCATCGCCAGGGGCAATGAAACTAACTGGCTTGACCTCTGCTGTAACATAACTGTTTCTCTGGATCGGTGAGCTCAGTACTATGTAGTACCCAAGCGAGGGCTATGCCCCAGAGACAGGTTGTCCAGACACTCTTAACCTTGTTCTCTGCGTGAGATTCGGCAAGGTAAGTAAGCCTGTCAGTGAAGGCTCAAATGTCAGCGTAGGTGGTCTGTTCTCCCGGAGCGGTGGCTCCTGAACTAACGTTGTCTTTGCACCTGGCAAGGCTATCTATCTTACTACATCTGCGCTGCCTAGCCCAGAAAGATAAGGGGCGGTGATACCGACTTGACGTCCACGCTCCTTAACCCGGAAAAAAGAACCATAGATTGGTATCGCAGGAAGCCGAACTGCCGGTTTAGCTTGTGCGCTTCGTTAGAGCGAACTATATCTTTGGCCCTAGTTTTTCCAATGTTGTCATCAACTTCAATAATGACTTAATGAATTCTTATCCCAGAAAGCTTAAGGTTGTGACCCAGCGTACCTACTGCAGACTGAGGCATGGAAGGTAAAAGCACCGTACTGCGTCGTGGCGGGAATGGCACGATAATTCTTGAAAGAACAGATATAGAGCTATGACCTCACGCGCGCTCGAAGGAAAATTCTTTCTTGGGCTTGTTAACTGACGTCGACCACGGTCACGGTGATCTCAACAGTCCGAAAGATCCCGACGAGTAGAGGACAAACAAACTGCTATAATAAACCATGAGGCGAGCCGCCACTTGCAACTCTTGCTGGAAAAGGGGGATGTGTGAGGCAGTCCACCCTTTCTGTTTGTGTATATATATGCATTACTGCCTCATGGTTTACAAGGCTGTTTTCATTTCAGCTTTGTTCTTAATACCGCAACTTACTGTAGCTAATATCCGAACTACCAACATATCGCAAACACTCGAGGGTTGAATCAGGACCATTCTGAGCAAGATGTCTGCCGAGCCAGGCTTCAACATCCCCCGGGGTGAGAATGCAAAGCTAGAGCCAATCGCCATCTGTGGCATGTGTCAGTGTTCCCTGGAAATGCTCAAGTACTCGATCAAATACGAGTCAAGCATCACTGACATTGTGAGGTGGTTTCAGCTTGTCACCTCCCAGGAGGTATTAGATCGCCATCATCCCTGTGGGATCTTCTCATCTCCAAGAAAGCGGCCAATAGCAACAAGGTGCCGAAGAACCGGTTCAACGTCGATGCCCACTTCCATCCTAACCCGGACAGGCCCGGAAGCTTCAATATTCCCGGGGGCTATTTTCTAGAAGAGCCTCCCGAAAGCTTCGATCCCACTTTCTTCAACATGACACCCGTCGAGGCTATGTGGCTTGACCCCCAACAACGGAGGACTCTAGAAGCCTGCTATGAAGCGCTTGAGTCGGCGGGCATCCCCCTGGAAAAGGTAAAGCTTGACACCATTATCATTATTTGTGATCCGCGTAGCAGTTTGCTGACATCCACAGGCACATGGCGCGAATATAGGAGTTTGGGTTGGCTCGTTTACCGCCGACTATCAACAAATGAACTTCAAAGATCCCGACTTTAGACACAGTTACAGTGCTACTGGGGTCGACACGGGAATAATCAGCAACCGCATCAACAATATATTTGGGCTCACTGGCCCTAGGTATGTCTCAGTGAACCCCTATAATTTGGACACAACGTCTTTGCACTTTTCAACGTTGCTGACTCATAGACACAGCTGCACTATCAATACTGCCTGCTCGTCATCCATTTACTCGCTCCACACTGCTTGTAACTCGTTGCGGGCCGGCGATTGCGATGCTGCACTGGTATGTGGAGTCAACATGGTTCTCACTGTCGACCAGCACATGAATACGGCAAAGCTAGGCATACTCTCACCCACCAACTTCTGCCACACCTTTGATGCCAGGGCCGACGGCTATGGTCGCGCCGAAGGAGCCGGAGCCCTGTATATCAAACGACTTAGTGATGCGATCCGCGATAAGGATATTATTCGTGCCGTCATTCGCTCGTCAGCCGTGAATACCAACGGGAGAGTCCCTGGGTACGGCATCACGGCCCCAAATACAGACGGCCAGGAAAAAGTCGTCAGAAAAGCCTACAAGCGCGCACAGCTGGATCCGAACAAGACGGCGTACTTCGAATGCCACGGAACTGGAACTCCTGTGGGAGATCCAGTCGAAGTCCGCGCGGCGTCTCGGGCGATGAATGACACCCGAGGCCCTCACAAAAGCCTCTTGCTAGGCGCCCTAAAACCCAACATTGGACACAGTGAAGCTGCCAGCGGGATTTTCGCCGTTATCAAGGCGGCCCTCATGGTAGAGAAAGGCATCATACCTGGAGTAGCCGGTCTGGAGATCGTAAATCCCAATATCCCAGAGGCCGAGCTCGGCGTTCGGATCAATCGTGAAGTCGTCCCGTGGCCGGAAGGGTTCGAGTCTCGCCGAGCCAGCGTCTCTTCATTCGGCTACGGAGGAACAAATGGTCACGTTATACTGGAGAATATCGAGGCGTTGGTTCCTCGTTATCGCCATGGCACCATGAAGTCATTGCGGGCTTGCGACACATCCTTGCTCCCGCCACAGATCATCACTTTATCGTCTCATGATAATGCGACTTTGAGCCGGAATATTCGTCAGCATCTCCCAGAAATGAGGAAATATAATCTGGCTGATCTTGCCTACACCCTGAACACAAGACGCAGCAAGCTGGCGCGACGGGCATTCGCCGTCGTGTCAGAAAGAGACTTAGATACCCTCGAGGAGAAGGATTTCACGATAGGAGTCAACCACAAGGCCGTGAACAAGGTAGCATTCATCTTCACTGGTCAGGGCGCTCAATGGGCCGGCGTCGGCACTGAAGCCATGCGAAATTTCACGGTCTTTCGAGATACTATACGCCGCCTTGACGCGGTCTTAAGGAGGGTTGACCACTCACCTGATTTTTCGCTCGCAGAGCTTCTCACCGCGCCCGCCGCTACCAGCAGGATCAATAATCCAGAGATGGCGCAGCCCACGCTCGCCGCCGTCCAGATAGCAATCGTGGACCTGTTGGCATCATGGGGAGTCGAACCCATAGCGGTAATCGGTCACTCAGCAGGCGAACATGCTGCCGCCTATGCAGCTGGCCTATGCTCTGCCCCGGAAGCCATCATCAGCAGTTACTACCGGGGATATTGTCTCTCGCGCTACGCCTCCAGCGGCGGCTCGATGTTGGCCGTGGGCAAAGGGGCTTCGGATGTGACTGACGACATGAGCCGCATGGCCCCGCGACTTGTGCTCGCATGTGAGAATTCCCCGGACAGTGTTACTCTCAGCGGACCGGCAGAGGTCATTAGGGATGCTGAGAATGTCTTCAAGCGGGAGAACGTCTTTGCGCGAGAGCTGCGGACCGGCATGGCGTATCATTCATCACAAATGGCACCCGTTGCCGAGAAGATGATCCCGCTCATAGACAACGCCGTCCAGAAACTCGACAGCATCGACAGGCAATGGAGGCGTGCGAGTCGCGTGATGATCTCGACGGTGACGAACAAGCGTCTCACCGAATCAGATCTTGACGGCACTTATTGGGCTGCAAATATGACGAACAGGGTGCTTTTCAACACTGGCTTGGCTAAGCTTCTGAAGCATGACGATGTGGGAGATGTCCAAGGCCTTGGCTTGGTCGAAGTCGGCCCGCATTCCGCGCTTGCGAGCCCCATCAGGAGTATCAGCGAGGCCAATGGCTGTGGCGTGCTACCTTACATCCCAACTGTCGTGCGGACAGAAAAGAATTCGGCTCGAAGCCTCTTCCGCTGCGCCGGCTTGCTGTATACTCATCACCACCCTGTCAATCTTGTTGCCGTTAACCGGGTTGATCACCTTGGGAACGAAGAGGTCACTGCGATGCAAGCTCTCAAGAGGGCGGCACTGCCTCAGCCGCTGCCACTGACGGACTTGCCTCCGTACCAGTGGAACTACGAGAAGACTTTCTGGACGGAGCCGAGATTGAGCTCGGAATACCGAACGTTAACTCACCCACGTCACGACCTTCTTGGCAGGAGAATCCTGGGCCTCTCCGACAATTCAATCGCGTGGAGGAACGTGTTGCGCATCAAAGATGTGCCATGGCTGGCGGATCACAAGGTAAGAAAGGACCTCCTACCACCTTGCCACTTACCATTTACATTTTTTTGCTGACGGATGTTCCCCAAGCTGGGCGGCTCAATCATCTTCCCAGCAGCTGGCCACATGGCCCTTGCCATCGAAGCCTACCGTCAACGGCTAGAGATGAGTGACAGACGTATTAGAGGCTTTACGATCAGGAACCTTGAGCTCAAAAATGCCCTAATCATCCCCGAGGATGATGACGGGATAGAGATTCAGGTACGACTTACTTCTCTATCCGGAAGCGAGGGTAGAGCATCATATGAATTCACTGTGGAATCCTACACGAACGGCGTTTGGACCCTGCACTCCGGTGGCGTGGTCGCCTTCATGGATGAGGATGTCCTTCGTCCCAAGGCCGAATCGCTCAGCCCCATTGTTCCCAAAAATATGACTCTGAGACAGAGTGGCCGCGGATGGAACGATGCCTTTCGACGCGTCGGTTTCGAGTACGGCCCCTCGTTTGCTGGCCTAGATCACGTGCGAGTCCACAGAGACCACACACCGCAGGCCATGTGCCACATCCCCCTCAACACAACCAGCGGGCTGATTGATGGCGAATCGCGCTATATTCTGCACCCTGCCACGGTAGACGCTGTCATTCAGGTCGTCATCATCGCCGTTCACAGAGGGTTCATGCAGGACATACCGTGGGGCATCATCCCCGTCAAGCTCGAGGAGGCTGACATTTACCTCCCAGACGGCATGAACGAGCTTGATCTCGGCCACTGTCAGGTGTGGCTTCCATCACGCGGACCTCGTGATCGCAAGTTTGTCTGTGATGCGACCCTGGCCACCGATGCTGGAGACATACTGCTGCACATGAAGGGCCTGCACACTACGGCATACGACGCGGCACTTCCACCTCGACAGGAAGACAAGCTCGTAGCGATGCCGTATTTTGGTAACAAATGGTTGCCCGATATCACGCTGTCATCGTTGGAAGATGTTTTCTCCCGGGAGGTCTGTGCTGACTCGACAGCTGAGGCAGCCATGTTCGCCCTAGTACAGATGTTTGATCACAAGACGCCTATCACTTCGGCCTTGATCGTAGATTCCAATAGGAATCCACTTACGCAGAAACTACTAGCGCACCTCCAGCATGCCTCATCAATTACGGTCGCAACTTGGGAGCCAACTTCGGCGTCGCCAGAGGGTGCTGTCGGAGACCACAAGCATGAGACATTCAGGATGCCATCAAGTCCGACTGAAATCAGCAAGTCCCAGATGGGCGAGCAAGACATTGTCATTTTCTCAGGAAAAGACTCGGAGCGATTGCTCAACGAGGATTGGCTATCTGCCACCAGAGACTTACTGACGCCCCATGGCTCAATCGTCTTAAGCGTTCACCCCACAGACATTCAGACGGCAAGGCGGAGGATTCAACACGCAGGCCTCGTTTCCCAAGATACGACGTTCGCCAAGGAAGCACTCATGCTCTGCTCTTTACCAAGCGGATACACTAATGGACACGATGCATTCGACAACATAACGCTGACCTACTCCCCCATGCACTCTGCCAGGCCCGACGAACTTGTATCTCAGCTTCAGGAAAGCGGGGTAGAAGTCGCGCTCAAGACGCTTGACGAACTTGACACAGATGTCAACGAGAAAGTCATCGTTTACAATCCCCTGGGGAATCTTCTCACGCACCCAGAGCACTCATCTCTCGAGTCTCTCAAAAAGTGCATGGGATCCGCCAAGATGGTGGTGTGGCTCACGCGCGGAGTGAATGAAGGCCGAAATCCTTCTGGCGGCGCCGCTGCCGGTTTCATGCGTGTGCTTGCCGCGGAGCAAACGGCGACCAAAGTCATCACGGGCGACGCAGACATGGATGAGTCCGGGAACGATGTCGCCGAGGCCCTGGCGACAGTGCTCCATCCTAAAAATGGGGATGCCACAGGCGTCTGCGAGCGTGAGTACTGGCTCCACAACCGTGTCTGCCACGTCAGTCGCGTCGTTCCCAACGAAGCCCTGAACTCGCGTTTTATGGGAACGCGTGCATCACTCGCCGGAGACGAACCTCTCCCGCGCGGCAAGCTCCTTGAAGCGCGCCTCAACGCCGGTGCCATCGCCTTCGAAGAGACCGACGCGTACGACCTTGTCCCCCTCGGCGATGACGAGCTCGAAATACAGGTCGATCACACTGAAGTCCGACCGCAGGACCTATCCCACTTACCTAATAAGTCTCGCTTGGTCTCGGGTGTTGTGGCCCAGGTAGGGCGTGCAGTGTCGAAGAAGCGGATGGGCAAGCCCGTGATCACCTGGTCCTCCAAGCCCTACGACACCATGCTTAGAGCAAGCGAGAACACCTGTGTTGATTTGGAAACCCCGTCCTCTCCCGGTCATCTGCAGGCCGTGATAGGATTTTGTCGTGCCCTCAGCGCTCTGCCTTTGTGCGATGGATTGTCTGGAAAATCGGTTTTATTGCTGGACACCTCCCCTCTAATGAATGAGTCGGTTCTGACAGCTAGCAAAGCTTACGGGTTCAAAGTGGCCATCGCTGTCGATTCAGATCATCCTGACATTCCCGAGAGCGACTTCTGCCGGCTTGATGTCAAAGATGTTGCTGCGTTGCACAAACACATCCACGAGGCTGGAAAAACCCTGGTGCTGATCGCGGGAACCTACTCGGCAACAGCGCAGTCGCTTTGGCTCCGCTTATCGACTGGTGCTTTGTTCGTGCTCGCAAACTCAAAGGGCAAAGTGCCTCGTTCCTTGGACACCCTACCGCTCAGCCGTGGGGCAAGATTCGAGGTCTCTTCTGAGAGTACACTCAGGATGACGAGTGAGCCTGAAAAGCTTCGCAAGGTGCTCTCGGAAGCTGTCTCGCTGGCCAGGACACATGATGCGAGAACAGGTTCACCTGCCTTGTCCTTGCAATCTTGGGGTCAGGAGAAGGTGCAGCAGGACGGCGCCGTACTGACCTATAACTATGGGGTAGACAAGACTACCATATCACGCCCGCCGGTGCGTCCACACTTCTCGCCGGATGATGTATACCTGTTGGTAGGCTGCCTCGGCGGACTTGGCCGTTGTCTCGTGTTGTGGATGATGGAGCATGGGGCCCGTCAGTTCGGCTTCATCTCGCGATCTGGTGCCGACAAGCCTGAAGCGGCCCAGTTGATCGCAGATATGAAGCAAGCTAGTGCGAAACCGATGGTCTACCAGGGTGATGCAGGTACCATATCCGACGTGCGGGCGGCCGTGGGCGACATTGTTCGGAGAGGTTTACGCATAAGGGGTGTCGTTCACGCGGCAATGGTTCTCCGCGATACGCTGATCAGCAACATGTCGGCTGAGCAGCTCGTTGATGTCCTAGGGCCCAAGATATACGGTGCTCAAGTGCTTTCGCAGGTCCTCGACGAGACCAAGCAAGAGGGGCACCTTGACTTCTTTGTCATGACGAGTTCAATCTCGGCGACAGTCGGTCAACCCGGCCAGAGCAATTACTCGGCCGCAAACCAGTTCCTGGAATATCTAGCGTGGCAGCGGAACTGTAAGGGGCTCGTGGCCACTGCCCTTGCGCTGCCAATGGTTCTTGGCGTCGGTGTCGTCGCAGATAATCCGGAGCTCGAGGGCCAGATCACGCGGCGCGGTATGTACGGCGTAGATGAGCGAGAGATGCTGCGTGGCTTCGCGGCCGCCATGTCGATGCCTCGGCCTCGACAAGGTGCAACGCATCTCGACTCGGCCGTGATTATGGGTCTGGAGCCCCGACGGTTGTCCGACGTGCCTGGGGGCGCGAATAGTCGCTATGCGGAGTGGATGGACGACGCACGCTTCTCTACTCTGCGCCGGCTCGTGGACATCACCAAGGGACACGGGGCAGCGTCCTCGGGCAGCGCCGTCAAGTTCGCAGAGCAGCTAGGGACGATCGCGACCGAGGAGGGCTATGCGAGCGCGCTGGAGCAGACGGCCGCGTATATCATGCAGAAGTGTGCCACCATCCTCATGCTCCCGCTCGAGACCCTGGAGGTTGACGGCCTCAGCATTGGCGAGTACGGCCTCGATAGCATGATTGGCATGGAGATGCGCAACTGGCTGTTCAAGGACCTTGGGCTTAATATTGCATTTCAGGAGTTGTTGGCGGCTACGATGACGTTCAAGACTTTAGCAGTGCTTGTTCTTTCTGGACGCGGGATAGTGGCAGGGTAGGGAGCGAGCGCTATTGATTCAAGAAGTCAATATATTTTAAAGTCAATATTAATGTATAATTTAAAATACATACGCTTAACTACCTAGCTAACTAATATTTTAATTTAATTACTGTCACGGAAGTTTAGTTCACCGTACCGACTGGTGAATACTAGGAGCTTTTCGAACAGAGTTTTCAGACGCGCACTCAGCAGGGCGTTGGGCGGAGCACTGAGCAAAGTGGTATGCTATGATTCTATGAAGCAGCAATGGAAGCGTTGCCGATGTCGTTGCTAGCCGTGGAAGAGCAAGCGAGGCGTATAACCCTAGGGGCTGTTTGTCGTGTAATCTTTCTTTAGATCTAGAAATATCTATATGGGTATATCGACCGGCTGTTTCAATTCGGGTTGTTCGAAGAAATAATATTGACTTAAAAAAACACGCGACTTCGTCACTTTAAGCAGCTGGCGAAATTGGCTTTCTCGATCGTACTCAGGTATTCCACGCTCATTGCAAGGTCGAAGCTTAGACAAAAAGTATTCATGGCTAAGACTTCACGTAGACTATTGAATACATGACAATATCTACGAGCGAGCATCTCCCGCAAGCCCGATTCCTCCTCACTATACCACGGTACTACGTCCTAGGGAAGGAAGGTAAAAGGTGGCTAGTAACAACAATATTATACGCCACAGCCACCCGTGGTCAGCCATCGTCAAGTGTTGCCCAAGTACCTACCCCATGATTCTACACGAGATTGGGTCAGTCACACGTTACCATAATCCTTCGAGCTGTACAGATTAACCAACTAAGCACACAATAGCTATTATCTCACTGCATCAGCCCTACGATGCTGTGCGCCTCCGCATCTCCACATCCAACGTCATCTGCAACATTGGATCGAGAGTCCAGTGGAAGAGTAAACCCCCAGAGCCATTTCAAGTATTATCACCAAAATACCAGGCTTGTGATGGGTGGCGGTGAGATAGACGCATCTCCCACCCGCATGGGAAGAAGCGGCCGAGGAGGCTTTGAACCAGTTGAAAAAGCAAGGGACATCTACTAAGAAACTAGACAGTCCCATGACCTCATTACGAGCGTCCGCAAGACAAAATGACCTGGAGGAAGCTGTAACGTAGCCGCTATGGTTCTTCTCACGACCGCATCCAGTACCAACAGGTGCATGCCAAGATTCCAAAAAGATACCATGGTAACTAGTAGTCACCTTGGCAGTTCGTTCATGTAAAAGAAGCCTCATGTGAATAAATACGTGGCAGCCATCAACGCTATGGGCTTACTGATGGCACTGCAAGATACGCGTACTGCGCAGTGCATCCCACTATCGTTCGTTGGCCCGCTCAGAGTTAGTAGCATGTTATGGGGTAGAGTATAGTCTGACATCGTACGTTTAAGGAATCGTCTCTCATAAGTACCTGGGTCAGGTAATCAGCCCGAGGTAGCTCATATATGAAAGCTAAATGCGACGGATCGTCAACGTCTTTTCTTATCGTGCTAATAGGACGTGGGAAGATGTTTGGCATCCTAGGTACCTACATATGTACATATATACTGTATGCAGATCCATCGCGCCACGATCTAAGATGCTCAGATTCGAGTACGCTGATCTTTTCAAAGTAGCCGGTGATCCGAGATGGGTAACACCAAGTTTTCTTTGATGACTTCCTTGCTGCTTTAGTACCTAGGTTAGGCACTAGAGGGTAAGTTGTCGCTGAGTCGCTCACCCTTTGACTTCTTGCTTGTAAATATAGGCGGCTCGGTAAGTCATTTGTACTAAGCCAGCTCCTGCTTCCTTTGGGGCTTATGAGAACTAGAATAAAAAAAAAGTGCTGCGGCCGGTTATGACTTGCTGGGGCTGCCTTTCGTTGCTGTGTGTTTGCAACAAGTCTTTTCTCCTTGAGTCGCTGTCTTTGTTCTAGCGCTAGTAACCAACAACATTTGGAGCGTGGGCCGACTTCGAAGGACATATTTCCGAGTGTCTTCGGAAGTCCTCATCATATTGTGCACCGTATGACAATCAAAATAATTGGACCTGCCTTGCCGGGTAGGTAGCGTCACACTCGCCCGGGGCCCGTCAAGAACAATTGACCTCCCGCTCCGGTCGACGGCGCTATCGTATGTAAGATGGTGCGAGCGCCACGTGAAGCCGAGCGCTGTAGGTATACCCGACAAGTGGAAGTACCTGTTACGGATTGTTTGAGCTTCGAGTAGGTAACTTAGGTAAGTGTAACAACTTCGGCCGGTGTTTTGCTATTTTTGGGAGCCTAACGGCGGAGAGGCACCGTTAGGTATTTGTTCAATCTTACATCATATTCCTACGTATTTAATGGCGATTACTATATAGTAGTGATGACCAAATATCATAGGCACCTTACGTACGTAGGGATGTAAGCTGGTAAGATGCACGAAATTGTGTAGCGCACATCACGAACAGCTTCACCCGTTACCGTTACGAGAAGCGAGTAGGACTTAGTGGGAACGCAGATGCAGGTACCTAAGGTAGGTTAGCCCCGAGGAACTGGGCCAAATGCCCATATCATTCATTTAACAGTACAACACACTCAGGAGAGGAGAAAGCTGCAGTGGTATAACGAAGGACATGTGCGCTCGCTCTGCTGTGCACTGCTGTGCTGCAGGTTAGTTAGTAAGTAGGTAGGTATGTCGTACCGAAGCCCGGGCCCCAATCAGGCTTTGGATAGGGGCTATAAGCCGAAACGTTCCTGTCTGAGAGCCAGCCTCAAAACTTATTGGGAATATTGGTTTGAGCGTCCCATGGTTGTAAAATCATCATTCAGGGGAGCACCTCAAATTGCCCTAGCGGTGTAGGCGCTACAGTCTACAGTATGACAGCAACGCGACGAGAACCGTTTCGTTTGTCCTTTTTGCCCTTCTCTTTTAATTTGAGTCCATCATACGGGTAGGTGCTTTAACCTAACCTAGTTTATTGACTGTTTACAGTTTGCACAAGTAGTACGCTACTTACTAACCTAGTCCTAGGTTACTGCGTAAGCGCACAAAACGCGACACAACAGAAGGTGCTTTAAGTTCTCCATATTATCTACAGAGTCCTAAAACTGTACATACTACTGACCTGCCTAGTTCAATTATGCATACCTACTGGGCAAGTAGCAAATGAGTAGTTTACGGTTATAACTTTCGATTTTTGGGCAGGATCTTCACAATATCCTATATGTTGATGAATAAAGCCATAGGGCTGTCTAATTGCAAGGGCACAATATGTATACGAGATAACCTGCGGACCGACATACTAATGTATCGAACTGGTCAATGCCAAGTTGACAGCTGAGGGAAAACACATGCGATCGGGAAATGAACCAGTCGCTGCACAGCCCCGTGCTGGGGCCATCCTCCCCCTTCTGTACCTGGCAGGTGGGCACGACAAGACCAACAACCCTGTACGCGACAGCCAGTCACTCGGTTTCATCGACCCATCCGCTCTCAGTCAGAGAGAGATGCCAATTTTGCTAATTTTACTATCCGCCGCCGGTCCTCGAGACACCGATAGGAACAGTGAGCTAAGTCTGCTTTGGGTCAGGCCGTGGTCAGAATAGTCGGCTTGGCACGCTCTAGCAGCACTCGTATCGTAACTCGTCCATGTCCTTTGTGGTCCTCTCAGACAGGATCTAGCAGGATCTAAGAACCAGAAGAGCGTGGGCAAAAGGGCCACCTCCTGCAATCGACCTGAAAAAGAAGGCTGTCAAGGTTCCAGCCTGGTCAGGAAATGTGGAAATGGGCGAGAATGGGTCAGACTAATTATAAGCGCAATGGGCCCATATGAGCCAAGAGCGCCGCCAGTGGCCCAACCATAAATACCATAAATACCAAGCGAGTATCCCCGGGAATTTGGATCGTCTCTTTTGCTGGGTCTCGTCACCAACGATCTGTCGCTCACAATCCTGCCGTCCATCCAGGCCGCCCCAGCTGAACAGCCCCAAACAGGACGAACAGGACGATCATGAAGCTTCTCGTTGCCCTATGTGCGACGGCCGCGACGGCCGCCTCGCTGCCCGTCGCTGACAGCCGGGAGGGTTTCCCGCTGTCTGACTTCGACGGCGACGAGTTCCCTGCTCTCACCCCCGAGCAGATTGCTGCCGGCGAGGACAAGTTGAACCTGGACTATGCTCTGAGTCAACGCAGCGAGGAACAAGGTTGGCCCCTCTCGGCCTTTCCAGATGTCCTTCATCTGAGTCTGGACCAAATCCGACAACACGAGGATCTGGGCCACAACGACTTCAGCCGCCTCCCGATCTTCGGACCCGGCCATCACCGCAACCTGCAGTCCTTCCTAGACGAGACTCGCCGCAGAATCGGACATGAAGTCCATTTCTTGGCCGACCAGATCCAGGAGCACCCCGGGCATGTGAAGGATGTGATCGAGGACTTCTTCGACGACGTCCATGATTTCCTGGAGCCAAGAGACGCTGGTGACTGCCAGAACCCCAACGTCCGCTACGAGTGGGACGACTACTCGACATCGGACAAGAATGCGTTCATCTCGGCCATTCAGTGTCTAATCAAGGCGAAGCCATCCGGCAAATTCAGCCCGTCGAGGAATCGATATGAGGACTTTGTCCGCCTTCACCAGACCTATGCGCCCAGCATTCACAGCGATAGCACTACGGTACAGACGCACAAGTTCTTGCTATGGCATCGCTATTACCTCTGGGCCTTCGAGCAGGTTCTTCGCGATGAGTGTGGGTTCAACAGAGCCATGCCTGTGAGTTATCTCCGTAGTTATGTTTCTGGATTACCCTCTCACACCCTCTTGACATGACTCGTATTTTCCTGTCTGCTGTATTGTGCCTCGTAAAGTTTGCTTGAAGATAGGCCTTGAAAGACAGCCTTGATGATGTGCTGACAATTCTTCTCTACAGTGGTGGGATGAGAAGAAATGGGCTGGCAGATTCTCCCAGTCTACTCTCTTTAGCGATCAATACTTCGGTAAACTGACTGGGCCTACTGGCAATTCCGCCACATGCCTGAGGACTGGTGTAAGTGTCCCAGATTAAGCAACCACGGCTTCCTTTACTCACATCTGCCCCAGCCCTTTGCCGGTCTACAGTCCTCTCTGGGACCTGGCCAGACAACCAACAACCCGCACTGCGTCCAACGTGCCGTGAATGAGCGTACCACCGCCGATACTGGCGTCAACTCGTACAACCTGTGCCAGAGCCGCACGAACTACCCGGAATTCCACAGTTGCGTTGAGTTCTCGTAAGTTGAGCAGCGTTCTTTTAACCCTTGGATATCGTAAGATGTGTGTAACTAACCCAGCGACAAAAATAGTTACCATGCTCAGGGTCACAACGGTGTCGGTGGCACGATGAAGGACAAGATCAACTCCCCTGGTGACCCGGCCTTCTTCATGCACCACTCGTACGTCGACTACACCTTCCGCAAGTGGCAGATTGGAAGCCTTTCGCGTCGCACCACCATCAGTGGCTGCGCCGCCAACAACGGCTGCCCTCCCCTTACCCTCGACACCATGATCTACATAGGCGGCATCTGTGGTTCCAAGTGCCCCGATCTCCCGGTACGACAGCTCCTCCGCACCCTCCAGGGCCACCTCTGCTACAAGTACAACTACTAGAGCGGGACTATTCCACCGGCAGCGTGGTCGTCCTTGTCTGGCTCGACTCTTTCCACGCATGAAAACGTCGACGGACAGGGAGATAGAATTCGAGCTCGCGCTCACCCGACAGTCGTCGAATTCCCTTTTTGAATATAATTTCTAATGATACCGCCTGGGCATTCCTGCATCCTTCTTCGTCCTTCCTTTTCTGCCTTTCTCACTTGGGCCAGTTCTTGGGCGGCCGCATCTGCGCCGTTTGCTTAGACTGTTTCCAGTCTCTCTTTTTAAAACCCCAATTCGGGTGTTTATGACAAAGTAGCCGGCAGTAGATTATATGGCTCCCCCCAATGGCAAGATCTGCTTTGTTCACTGTATCATTCATGCGCATCTCGAGCGTCATATAGACTGGGAGTTTTATGCCCGCCATGACCAATTTCCTGAATTGTATATACCAAATCAACACAAATTTGTACATACAACAGCGTTTTCTCAATCTCAGTGATATTCTATGTAATTAATTATTGGCATTAAATATGGGGTAGGTGGTAAACAAGAACACTTCGCTTATTGTGTCTGCCCTCCGCAATTACCAACCTTATCGTACTGTCACTTGCTCGAGAGCTACAAGTGCCTGTGTTACTTCCATGACGCAATATTATAGCAATGTTAGGGAATACAACGTTCAATCACGCCACCGAATTCCGCCTCCAAATACCGTTGCTTATCGGTGCGGGGGACGGGTGTTCGACATGGAACGGTTGTAATGGATATAAAAGGCTCGACGGTTAGCCCAGCTCGCAGGCGTCGTGGCACCGTCTCTTGGGTTCAAAAAAGAAAAGAGCAGCCAGGACTAGGAAACCAAGGGAGCAGAGAGTTAGATCAATCACTGCATACAATATGAGCAGCCCAATCAAGAACGTTGCAGTAGTTGGGGTAGGTGACATTCCGCGTCAAAAGCCGGCGCGCCTACGCTGATGTGGACTTTTTCAGGGGTCAGGAAATCTCGGCCAGCACGTCGTCCGCGAGCTCCTGAACGCCGGGTTCGCAGTCACTGCGTTGAAGCGCGAGGGCTTAAAACAGACCTGGACATTCCCCGAGGGCGTCGTATCAAAGGAGGTCGACTACTCATCCGTCGACTCTCTGACTACAGCTCTTGAGGGTCAAGATGCCGTCGTCTCCACTATCGCTACGGTTGCTGTTGGGGGTCAGCGACCGCTTGTTGACGCAGCGGTCGCTGTCGGCGTGAAGCGCTTCATCCCCTCGGAATTTGGCATCAACACGCGATTCTTGGGTGGTCAGCCCATCGGCAGAATCTTGCAGGGGAAGATCCAGACGCTGAACTACATCCACGAACAGCATGAAAAGAATCGGTCGTTTACATGGACGGGTATTTCCACTGGGCTTTTCTTCGATTGGGTGAGCACCTCCCTATCCACTCCTGATAAGTTGATAACCACAAAAACGGAGATTTGGAAAAAGAAAAGGGGGCGAATAAAGGGAGCAAAAAGAGGAAATCTCTCTTCTGCTGACTGCATCTGCGCGCTGAAATATTAGGGTCTCGAGTATGGCTCGATTGGCGTCGCCAAGGCCACAAAGACAGCCACCATCTACGACTCGGGAAATGAGCCGTTTCAAGCCACCAACCTGCACCTAATCGGCAAGGCTATCGCGGCCGTCTTGACTCGCCCCGAACTGACCGTCAACCGGTACATCACCATCGCCTCGTTCAACCCGACGCAGAACGAGGTGTTGGCGGCCCTGGAGAAGCTGACGGGCGGAGAGAAGTGGACGGTGAACCGCGCCACGACGGCGGAACAAGACGAGATCGGCGCAAAGAAGCTCAGCGAAGGAGACTACAGCGCCTTTTCCCACTTCTTGCGGAGGCGCATCTTTGAGGACGGGGCCGGGTTGGCTGTCCAGGGTCCGGATAATGCGCTCGACCTGCTAGGACTCGAGGAGGAGGACCTCGAAACTACGCTCAAGGAGTGGCTTGCTAAGTAAATTATGGTAATCAATTGATAGGTATGCTGTACGGCGCACAGTACAGCAATTGTACCAGCAGAGTTAGCATGACAGCTAGACAAAGACCAAAGGAAAATGTCCGCAGTTTATGTTAAGTACTGAGTGCTTATTGATGCTACATTTTCTCCCATAGGTATCTACAAGTCAAAAATGCTGTAAAAATAAAGACCCTTGTTTGATATGGATGAAACTTCCCCCCCCACATATATATATACTTAGGTACCTATGTACGATGAAGAGCTAAACATTTACATGTTTCATGCCAAGCCACCCCAACCCTTCCCTTTCTTTTCCTTCACCCAGCCTAGTCCTAGCCTAGCATATCAATCAATCTTCTAGGAAAGTGTGGGGACGGTCCAAGGAGCCCAGTCGGTGACGGCAACGTTGGAGCTGCTCTTCTCGATGGAGCCGGGGGCGGTGGTGCCTCCGAGGAGGAAGTAGTTTATGAAGGTGGTCAGATCGGCCTGCTGGGACGAGGGGAACTGGCAGTGGCCGTGGCCGCCGACGAGCGAGAAGCCCATGTTGTTGGGGGCGCCGACACCCTTGTAGATGAGGCGGCCAGCCTTCATGCAGCCGGTGGTGGAGACGGGGCCGAGCCAGTCGATGTCGTTCTCGATGACGAACAGACCGCGGGGGGCGACGAGGGCAGCCAACATGTGGTGGTCCTCGGGCATCGTGCTCGTCTTGGTCGCGTAGCTGTCCAGGCGCTTGCTGAACCACACGTTCTCGCCGACGATCTCGCCGGCCGTCTGGATGTGGGCGCCGCTGCTGCTCTGCGAGTCCGAGATACGCCAGCAGGCAGCACCACCCGAGCCGGACTCCTGAGGGAGAGTGAGGGCGATGCGGTTGACGAGAGCGCCGACGATGAAGGCGCCCTTGCCGTTGCGCGAGCAACCGGTAGTTCCCAGGCGCGTGGGGTCGATGCCGGTCTTCTCCGCGCCGAGCTGGACAAGGCCGTCGACGACACGGTCAACACCCCAGGCCCAGGCGGTCAGGGCACCAGCCGAGTGGCTGTTACCGAAGAGGGTGTAGAAGGCACCCTGGCCGCGGGACTGGCCGGACGCCTGCGAGGCGAAGTTGTCGTTGCTGAAGCCGATAGTGCCGACAGTGCCGGGAATGGGCAGCGAGGAACCGCCGATGGTGATGATGGCTGGGCCCGGGCTGCTGCTGGGCTTGCGGATGGTCGTGCTGATGGTGACCGACTTGGAGCCGACCGTCACCTTGACGGACATGGTGCTGCCGGAGAGCGAGGCCTCGACCTTGTCGGGCGGCGGCGGGTAGTCGCCCAGCTCGAACTGCTGCAGCAGCTTGCTGATCTCCTGCGCACGGCACGTCCAGTCGGCCTGGGTGGCGACCTTCCTGCCATCCTCGAAGGTGAACGGATCGGGCAGCTTGGCGTAGTTGACGGCCGGGTAGCTGTTCGAGATGGAGCAGGCCGAGTTGTTCTGGCGCTCGTAGATGTCAGCGTAGGGGAGGGCCCATGCTGTGGTGCCCAGCAGGGCGGCGATAGTCAGACCGCGGACCATTGTTGGAACGCGCAGGAGGAGAAAGTATGTGCTGGCAAGTATAGTAGAGGGGAGGACGGCACTTGAAAGAGAGGTAGCAAGAAGCAAGCGAGGTAGATCTGATGAGAATAAGCCCGGATTGATATATGTGCGACCCAGCAATGCCCAGCGCCACTTCATCCGACGAGCTCGATAGAGGCCCCTTTTTTGCCTGTTCAAGGATCAGTTGCTACCATGGTCCCAATCTACGCTTTCCCCAGATTATCATATAATTTTTGCTTCAATCATATTTCTTCCGTAGCTTCGCCGCACGACAGGACGAGACAAACTGGGGCCCCATAGGACGGTGATCCAAGCAAACCCACGTGGGCATTCAGGCGGCAAGCATTATTCCCATTATCCCCCATCGCCCCTGTCCTCTTGTTTGGCCGCCACGCCTACCAATGTGGATAGTTCAGGAGCAGTGCGAACCACAGAGGTCGACTTGGCAATTACTATAATGAGCCTCTAAGCAAGCGTTCGTTGTCCGGTATCGACGTCTGGCGTCGCATCGGCCAGAAAGCGGCCAGTTTGGATGGGCCCTGGCTCGAAATGCCGGAAATGGGGTTAATATGGCTACCTTATTTTGCCGGTTCGCGGGATGGGGAGCGTGCTGCGTAATTCTGGTGTCGTCGTTATTAATTAAGCATGATTCGCCCCTGCAGCGTCACATCTTGGCCTACTTTATTTTTTCTGTCAAACCAGCCTCCAAAAAACCTTAGACGCGCAGAGGCCAGCTCGCTAATCGCCTCACGGCGATTTTTATATGGGCGTCGAAGTTGAAAGTCCGCGACCGAGGTCTCATTCTGTCACGTTATGTGGGCTTTCGCTGGTATGTCGACCTTTAGCGAGCGCCGTCCCCCTGAGGTGGGAAGGAAACAGCTGAGTGGGTAGACTCGGGCGCTGCTTGTCCGTGGCCGGTCCTGTGTCTTCCTTTGGCCCGTCTTCCGTCTGCTTCTTCACGACCGGGTCGTTGAGACAGACGGATGAGGTAGCTGCTCTGGCTTAGCGCTCGTAAGATAAGCGGCACCTCAGTTACAACATGTGCTTGGCAACTTGTTTATATAGTACGTGTATAGTAGTAATATTAGTATATTCATACCGACAGAAACGTATCGGTTTGTTATCCCATAATTACGAGTTACTCTAGTTCGGACGATCTGCCAAAACGCATGGGAACTACATTCAAGGAAACACTTATATCATCGTTTGGCTCTGCTGTAGTGAGAAGCAAATACAACATGGTAAGGCAGACTACCTACGTAGCTTAGAGTGAAATAGCCGGGAAGTGGGCAAGGTTTGGACATTCCGAATTGCCATATAAGGACACAACCCTTAAAGGCAAGCAACTAGTTCTTGTTCATTCCATGCATCCAAGCTCGAGCGTGTTGCCACCCCGCGTGCTGAAATAGAAGCGCCCCGTAGTCAGTCAGGGGCACCCGGTCGGTACTTGCCGAGTTGACGTTGACATAACCGCCATGGTAATTTGATGAGTTCTGTATGCCTACCTGGATGCCTCTTCCGAGGTCTTCTTAACTATAGCAACTGAGTTGGTATCACTGTTGAGGGCAACACTACGCATCGCCCTGCTAAGCATCAGTCTATATTGCCATGTCTTTCGTACGGTCGCTAGTATCGGTTCTGCTTCTTGTGGATTGTGCCACTGCCCATGGCGGGGTAACGAACTACACAGTAGGCGAGACCTGGTACAGAGGGTCAGTTATGAACTCCTTCGCCTTGAATTGAACCGTAGAGCGCTGCGTTATACTGAGACAGAAGAATAGCTATAATCCGGACCAACCGAGATCGGAACAGGAAGGGGAGCCATGGATGGTGCAGAGAATATGGGAATCCATCAATCCCATCAGAAACGTGACCGAGCCAGGTCTCGCGTGTAACAACCCGGGCGTGGCACCGCCGTCCTACATCCCCATCGCCGCCGGCGATAATCTCACCGCTGTGTACTGGTACTGGCTGCACCCGGTCGGGCCGATGAGCGTCTGGCTCGCTGACTGCGGCGAATCGTGCGTGGACGTGGACGTGAACAAGCTCGACTTTTTCAAGATATGGGAAGGCGGTCGTAAGTTGTGCTCCCGGTCCCCTTCCCTGCCATGTCCAGCAATGTCTTATCAACCTCCGACACCCAAGACTTCCTTCCTTGTATAAGGCTTCCCGGACGGAGTTTCTAAGGATCGGTGAGCTAACTGATTCCTCTTTGAAAAATTGAAGTACTATCAGGCAACGTCCCCGAAGGTATCTGGTACCAGCGCCAATTTCAGAACTGGGACGGCAGTCCCGATTTATGGCCTGTGACGATTCCAGCGACGCTCAAGCCCGGTTTATATATCGTGCGACACGAGATCCTCAGCATTCACATCGCCAACAGGGCGCAGTTCTACCCGGAGTGCGCCCACCTCAACATCACGGGCAACGGCACCGGTTTCCCCTCCGAGAACTACTTGGCTAGGTTCCCTGGTGCCTACGCCGAGGATGGTATGTGTTACCTAACTATGATATAAGACTTGTTGGCTTTGCAAGTTCCGGATTATTGACCGACCGACCTGGGAAACAGACCCTTCGATATTCCTCGATATCTACACCGACGAGATGAAGAATACCACAGTATGTTAAGCCTCTCTACTCGGCAGCGATCACAGAATGCTGAAGAATGGTCTAACCTCATCTCTGTAGTCATTTACCATTGCCGGACCACCTGTATGGGATGGGTAAGTTAAGCTGAAGGTAGTCCATACCCAGATTATAGTATAGCACAAGTGGATAAGTTCGTAACCGATTGATAACATACCAGGAGGGTTTCCAACAAATATTGTCTGGATTGCTAGGTATATTTGATTGAAAACATAACTACTATACTTTGGGACTGTACGTACGCAGTAAATAGGGGAACAAACGCAGCGACGCACGGATCTGTCACTAAAACTCGATTTCATAAACCACTCAGGAGTGGAAACTTGTTTTGCATCTACCTAGCCTATTAACCTATGAGAGCCATTACTTGCTTGTCTGAGAAAGGGAGGGCAGAGGAGAAAGAGCAGTCTTCACACCAAGTACAGCAATGTAAAGCGAGAAATCAGCGAACAATATCTACAAGTGATCTCCATCCTATTAAGAATAGAATGAGCCGACTTCCTTCAAACACATTCATCAGCCTTATGCTCTCGTCTTCGCGACGGTCGACTAAAAGGACTAGCCAGGGGGCTCAAGATACCCGTCGACGGCCCAGACTCCGGGTTCCATTCCACGTCCCTGACCCCGACCCACCTGGGAGTCGCCGGGTAGTCTCTTCCATCATCTCTATTAGCCTGACGTAGAGGAAGATCATTGGACCGCTCAGGCCGCGATGGGACGACGCTGTTTGATTTCTGTCCCCCAATTGTCGTCGTGATCGTCGCGGCGGTAGGGGTCTGACTTCCCATCCACTCTCCACCGCTGATGAGCTCGGCAAACTTGCCCTTCTTCTCGCACAGCTCTGCGTAAGTCCCCGACTCGGCGACGCGGCCGAAGTCGATGACGGCGATGCGGTCTGCCATCTCCATCATCTCTAGGCTGTGAGTGACCATGACAACGCAGAGTCCATCTCGATTCTTTTGACGTTTCCGCTTCGTACTAGGATAATGTTGCCGGCCGTTTTCGTCATCTCCAGGATGTAGAAGAGCCCGAATCGTCTGGCGGACACCCTCGGCGCTCTCGGCGTCTAGGGCACTAGTGGGTTCGTCTAGTACGAGGATCTTGGGCCGTCTAGCGAGCGCTCTGGCAATACACACGCGTTGGGCCTGACCGCCGCTCAACGCCTGACCTCCGTCGCCGACAATAGTCTCGTAGCCATCCACTAGACTGTGAATGAATTGATGAATGCCGGCGTCGTGAGCCGCTCGTTCAAGATTCGAAGGTGCCCGAAGAGGCGAGTCTTCAGGCAGCCCGTACGCAATATTTTCTGCTATCGAACTAGGAAAGAGAAATGGCGCTTGGGGAACATAGCCAATGTGAGTTCTCAGGTTGAACATGTCTACTTCGTGGAAGGGCACGGATGAATATGTCAAGACACTGGTAGTATTATCTCTTTCTCGTGAGGGAGACCCGACATCGGGGACGTGTAAACCCAGGATAATAGAAGCTATGGTACTTTTACCACACCCCGAAGGCCCAACAATGGCGGTTGATGTACCGGCCTCGAAAGACAACGTCAGGTTTCGCAAGACGGAGCGGTTCGGTTGTGAGGCATATCTAAATGAGAGCCCATTTAGCCGGATAGGCAAGGGGCGAACTAGCTTTTTTGTTCCTTTTGTTTCGTGTAATGATTCAAGAGGCAGACGTGTGTAGTATAGCAACCTAGACGCCGTTGCCTGAGCTGCGGAGATTGCAGGTACGGAATTCAACATATTAGACGCCGTACTTAGACCAAGGACGAGCAGATTGACAACCTGGAGTATGGACTGCACTGTGATTTCTTTGTTGATGGCCAAGAGGACCGTGGCATACCAAAAGATCAGAGCCATCATGAACCAAAACATCGACTGCCAACAGGCAAATAAGGCGGCCGTAAAGGCTGCCTTTTTGAGTCCGAGTTCGAAGGCATTCTTCACTGCCTTGTTATGCTTCTGACTAAAGTAGGACCCGAGCGTCAAGGCGCGAACGACTCGAATATTCATCAATGTCTCAGTCACGATGGTGTTGGTCTCGTCTACAGCTTTGTTGCAGCGCGCCTCCCACCTGTTGGAGACAGCCGAGTATCCCTTGGTGGCCGATATGAGGAATGGACCGCTCGCAAGACTCACGAGGGTGAGCTTCCACGAGATGACGAAGGCCCAGATTACAGATGCAAAAACCATGACAACGACAACGAGCAGAAGCGGTGCAAACCGGCCAACCAAGTTCCGCATCTCCTCCGCATTACGGTCTAGACACTCATTTATACGGCTGGCAGAATGCTTTGGGTCGTCGAACCAGCTTTTTGGCTGACGGAGGACCCTGTTAAGTGCTTGCATGCGGAGGTTATTTACCCAAGCTTGCCCGGCCCATTCGAGGAGATAATGGTTTAAAAAGGTAGCGACGGCGCTAGAGATAGCGATTCCTAATAGGATTAGAGCCCACTTCTGGCCGGCTCGAAGCCGGTTCTCCCCTTGGTAGAGAGCACCCAATAGATTGGCAAAAACGATGGAAAACCCGGGCACGGAGCCCGCTACGGCAAGGGACATGAAAATACCGATAATGATGAACATCTTTTCTTTCGGTCCAATATTCGGCCAGACCGTCCCATAGATAGCGATCAGAGACAGAGATTTCGTGTCTCGATCTTCTCCGCCATCTTCTTTCCGCGAAACTTCAATACCTGTACCTTGCTCTCGCCGAGCTTGGACTCTTCGATGGTATCGCTCCCTAGTAGATCCGGATACGTTTCGATTGCTCTTTGTTGTATCTCCGAGCGCCTGTAGTCGGAAAATGCTGCCTGTCTTGATTGGAGACAACTGAGGCGCCAGCTGCTCGCCATCGCTCGACGTGATAGAGGGTCGACGAGTAGGTGCTCGTGTAAATACGAATTGCCGGCTTAGTGAAGCCATCATCCGACTGAGGCCCCTTTTCGACGGATGCTCGGCTGCTGGCGCCAGCGTATTCAGTGTTGCCGAAGCGTCTATCTGGTGACGGCTACTCACGCCGAGCAAACGCAGCTGCGAAGTGGCTCTGGCCATATTGAACACATCGTAGGATGAAGATGGTACTCCCCGGAGCCCTTCGCCCGGGGAGGGGCTCCCTACTACTAAAGGGTCGTTTTGGGATGCGTCGCTCAGGGGACGAGAGAAATTTATGACGGTGGTGCTGCCCATCCTAGATTTAGCCTCTCCAACGCTGGCACTTTTGGTCGCGGTTGGTGCAGTTGAAGCCACAAAGTGTTTAAACAGACCTTGACCCTGTTGACGTAAATCTGAGGACAGACCTTCCTGCACGACACGGCCATCCTCCATTACGTAGATAAAGTCGTCGTCTTTGATTTGAGCCACCTCGTGAGTGATGATAATCGTGGTCTTGTCGCGACGCCATGCTCTGATGGCTTCCATAATCAACCCTCGGCTGATCGGATCCAGCCCACTGGTTACTTCATCTAGGATAAGAATTGGAGGGTCTCGGAGTTTAGCCCTCGCCAAGGCGAGCCGCTGTTTCTGCCCACCGCTGAGATTATGACCTCCGACCCCGACGTATGTGTCTAAACCGTGCGGAAGACTTGATATCGTAGACCGTAATAGTGCTGTTTCGCATGCGGCCTTGACCTCCTCCGTAGACACACGAGTGGGATTCCTATGGCCAAAGGCGACGTTCATGAAGAAACTATCGTTGAATAGTATACTATGTTGTTGGATAAGGGTAACATTGTTCCGAAGCCAGTCGATGTCCAGAGTTCTGACGTCGTTGCCATCAATCAGTATCTCGCCACAGAGCGGCTCGTAGAACTTTAAAAGGAGGTTTCCCAGCGTGCTTTTGCCCGAGCCACTTCTTCCGATGATGAAGGTAAGCTCACCGGCCTTGAACTGAAACGAAGACTTCTGGAGGACTATCTTGGATGGGTTTGAGGGATAGGCAAAACTGACCTGCGAAAGACGTTAGCTCAATGGGAGAAGAGGGTTGTAACAGTGGACTAGAGACTGTACATTTCGTATCTCAATTTCGCCTACGCACTCCTCAGGGAGGTGACCACCTTTCATACGATAGACTTCACGTCCACCCTCCAAGTCGTGTGAAATAGAGCGTAGGGCTTGAGCTGCAGATACGCCCTTAGCGAGAACAAGATACATGGGAACAAACGCTTCAACGGCCTGTAGGGCCCCAAGAGCAGCGTAGAACGTGGTCAGAACATTACCGGGGCTCAGCCCCTGCCCGACGAGGACAGTACCGTAGTAGAAGCCGACAACGAAGAGACTATCGATCCAGAACTTGACATAACTAAACTGCAATGCATTGCCGCGAGCCTGGACGAGGTATTTCTGCATGGAACGTTTGATCGCCGCTAGATATTGCCATGTTTCGTGATCGAGACCGTTAAAGACCTTGACCAAATCGATCGCCGAAATAGCCGAGAACGCATATTTAGATGCACGAGAGAGCTCTTGCTTCTGCGCTTGAATTGCTGGTCTGACAGGACGACTCAGGAAGCTAAGGATGACAACGGACACGGGGATGGAAGCCAAGAGCACCAATGTCAACCGCCATGCCGTGTATAGGGCGACTATTAGATTAGCGATCGAGGTAGCGATGTCGGAGGACAAGGACCCAAGGGCTATGGAGGAGGCGATCTGCAACTCGCGTGTCTGGCTAGTAGGACCGTCAGTTATTGACTGCCCTGCACATCTGAGGTCGGGGTTTAAGGATCTTACGTTTGAGTTCTAACCAGAAGGCTAGCGATTCCATCTTCCTGACAATCGAACCAAGGCATTTCCTTGTTTAGTAGACCCTGGAACATTTCGCGCCGAATGTTTCTGGCCTGTACTTCACTAAAGACGACCCACGAGAACATGAAGGCGAAGTTTACGAGCCAACCGGCAGCACCGGCAACTACCAGTAGCACACACCACGAGGAAACCTCAGCCAACGTATCGATGCCACCAAGTTGCCCGGAGCCAAACTGCGAGATCACTGCAAAGATTTTCCCAATCAGAATCGACATGGAGGTCTTAAGGGCGCCAGACAGAAATGCTGCTGCCAAGCCGGCAACTAGAAGTCCACATTGCTTCCATGTTGTGAAGGTAAATAAGTCTCGGAAAGATGGCTTCTGTGGTTGCCCCGGCCGCTGCTGGGAAGCAGGGTGTTCTGGTTGACTAGGAATCCCCGTTTCCATGGCTCACCGTACGCAGCTCAAAATACGAGTAGGTGGCGTAATCAAGCTTAAAAGCACAAGGTCATTAAATAATAAAGCGAAATCTAACATGGAATGTGGGGAGAGCCGTATTTCTTTGTCATTGGCATGCTTGTCGACATGGCAAGTTGGTTGGCGGATTTGCTGTAATCATGTCAATTGTTTACTTGAGATGTTGATATTGGGCCATTATTTTTTTGCGGAGCACGCGCAGCAACTGCTCGAGGTGCGATGTCATCGCCGAGTCACCGTAGGCATCTGTGTTTCTGAATCCCCGCCGCGTTCAATCAGTAACGGCATGTAGGGATTAGGAGAATAAAGAAGCAGAACAATGAAGAATACAGCTTCAATATGGTATCACAACAATGAATGGACCTAAATTTTGTTTTTTAACGGCGCTAACACTCGTTGGCCTCGAGCTCGCGCTCATTCTCGACCGCAATAAAAAAGGCCCATTGGAGCCGCAAACCTACCAACACCTCGAAATGATCTCGAGCGTGGTAGGACATTTCAAGTAGAACTTAGTCCATTGCCGGTCTCTGAAGCATCGAGCTATCGTACCCCTATCTCTAGTATGGGCGGTGCCAAGTAGCAGTCGCCGCCTCACTCGAAATACACATTGATATGGAGAAGCGAAGAAAATAAAAAAGAGAGAGGACGTCGCGGATGGTAAACTGGGCACGAAGGACCAACACCCCTGACGTCAGAGTATAAAAGTCTTTTTACCCATATGAACGCGCCCAAAGCGTCCTCCTGACGCAACTTTTAGCTGTTCCCCGTCGTATGTAACACTGCCTTTTTCCAATTATGATTTCTTCTCGGCTTGAGCCTTTTCGTAGACCCAGTCATTTAGCTTGGCACGGTTTCGGGCAATTTCAACCGCATAAAACTGCATCCTGGGGACTGAACGGATCATGTCAAACTTCTCAGCTTTCATATTTCCTTGCTTCTCAGGGACTAGGGAAACAGGGACTCGTACCGAAGATGGTTGTGTCTTGGTCATACTCAAACTTGGGATTAGTCCGTAGCATAGTGCCGAAGTTGTAGTCTTTGATCTTCTTTTCGTAGGCCATCATGAACTTGCGCCATCTCTCCTTTCCTGTCTTGCTCTTTAGCTCATCCTCGTTTATTGTCTGGGCCGGGTCGAATTCTGGGAAGTCCGTCTTGAGGTGCTCTAATATATCGTCGTCCATTTGGGTGAGGCGGAGCTCGGAGCCCTTCACCTTCTGAAGAATGGCCCAGTAGGTCTCGAGGTGTTGTACAGCTGCCATGCAAGTGTGAATACTCGATTCTCTAGATGGCGAGCGTCTTTCCTTCGAGCGACGTTGCGGAGGTGGTCCTTGTTTACAACGAACCTTTTACTGCGAACTGCTTTTCAATCTACAATGCCAATGACACCGACATGGATTAGCGACACATGCAATGCGCGGATCGGAATCGCGTAGCTCACATCTTCGAGGTTGTCGGCCTTTTCAGCGTCGAAGCCGGCCGGGATAGGCCCGGACATCTTAAAAAGCTCGTCATCCATTCTGGATATATTATTGCTTTTGCGCAATGGCGAGTATAGCAAGAACAAACACAAAGCAGCCTTGTGTTGAGATGCTGCTTTGGAAAATAAAATTAAAAGCTCTTTGAGGCTAGTTGTAGACCAGCAGATAATTTAAGACCTATAACCTCAGTCTAGACGTAATAATTAGCAACCCCACGTCGTTTTTCTGAATCGTCATAGCAAAATTGGCGGGGCAGTAAAAGGCAATATGCGGGGTACTTTTCTCTGGGTAGCTAGAAGGGGTTCGGAGATATATCGCTTAAAACAATGTCTATCCAAAGTACAGGGGCATTTATACTTCTTAGAGGCATACATATACAGTAGTACCTAGTCACCGAGGGAACAGTTCATCGAATAACAACAACGATACCTACTACCTAGTTCCCCATGGGTATTGCAAATGATCATCATGGGTGTCTTACCAAATGATGGGCTGGCTGGACGCTTTGTTGAAGATTGAATGCAGCCCTATGACTCTGGTCACGACTATGCTGTACATAGGTAGGTGTCTCTGATTAAGCATCGTATTTCGTGTTCGGAACTCGGGGTGTGGACTTTGCCGAGTGTGGTTCGGTGCCGACATCCACGCAATGACTGATGACGAGGCCTATGAATTCAATCAAAACACCGTGATATTTACAAGGTCAACAATATCAGCCAACGTTATATCGTCTATTTTCTACCCTCTTTCTTCCATTCGTTTCTTAAAATGGCAGTTACAATCGACTTTCTACGCGTACTGTCCTGAAATAATACGCGATAAGAGCTGCGTGGCGCTTCGACTACGCTTCTCAATGGTCACAAACGCGAGCGTACAGCATGGTCGGATGTCTGTGAGTCATTAGGCAGTCATTCATATAAGTATCCTGGTTTGCGCACCACCAATATATTTACTCGCCGCATCGCCGGCCATCAATATCATGAACGCTCCTTTTTAGAGTCGTTGTATTTTATCCTGTTACCATTTGGGAGCATACCGTAACATACTAGCAAGATGAGTACGCCTATGACAGGCGGGCATTTCCTCTCTGGCAAGAAGATTGTTGTCGCCGGTGCCGGGGTCGCCGGCCTCGCCTTCGTTATTGCCCTCAAGAAGTTATGGGATCCATCTATCGAGCCGCCGGTTATCTTTATTTACGAACGTGACGCCAAAGAACCAAGCATCACAAGAGAGGGATACTCACTGTCACTGAACGGGGTCGACCATAACAGTGGCCTATATGCGCTAAAGCAACTCGGCCTCCTCGATGACATTCTCGATCGAGCCGTGTTTCGTGTAGAAGATCAGGGCAAAGGGAAAGGACACTTTACGATGTGGACACATGAATTCAAGCCCATGATCAGTGTAAGATCGAAAGGAACGGCGGGCTTACCAACTGCTGGTATACGTATTACTCGGAAGGACTTACGGCGTATACTCATCGATGCCGTACCTGCCCGTAATCATATCTACTGGGGGATCGCCTGCTCGTCGGTTGAGCGCCTTGACGACGGAAGACTCCAAGTACAGCTGATAAACCAAGACACGGCGGAGGAAACATACGAGGAATGCGATTTTCTCGTGGCTGCAGACGGAGCTTCTAGCAAGATCAGAGCTTGTCTGCGACCAGATGATGACTTGAAGTTTGCCGGCGCCGTTCAGCTAGCAGGCAACGCCAAATTTGAGTCCGATATTCCTTATCCCCTCAATGAAAACTGGGGTGGCGTCCTCACGGGGACGGGTTCGTCTTGTTTCTTCTCGGCAGTGGACAAGCATACGCTTGTCTGGTCCTTGAGCGTTCTCGAACCAGAGCCGAGACCCAAGTATGACAATAGCGACCCCCAGCAAGTCGAGAACATGATTCGCCAGGTGAGGGAGCTGGGGAAGGACATAAAGGATCCGTTCAAGGCCATCCTCGATGCTACCGAACCATCTACCACCCTGGTTCTGAACGCGAGGGACAAGCAACCCTTCCCTCACGACCCGAAAGCGGGGCCCGTCCTGTTCATCGGAGATGCGAACCACGCCGTAAGTCCTTTTGCGGGGAACGGCGCGAACTTGGCACTCAAGGACGGTTGGGACCTGGCCGAGATGCTGTGCATGTCAGATAGTCTAGACCATGTTATGGTAGCCTACGATAAGCTGAGCGTTCCCAGAGCGATTGCGACGCTCCAAACCTCGCACTGGCGTATCAAGGTAGGGCATGTCACAGGACTGCAATACTGGATGTATCGGATCTTCTTCACCGTGGCCGGGACGATCATGAACCTCCTGGGCGTGTGAATGTGAGCACGGTCAGCAGACGACGTGAAGCGATAACTCCCTCATGATTATAGACCGCAACTCCCACACCATAGGTCTGCATGTCCAGCAGACTCAAGATACTGGATACTGGCCTCCACTCTCCTACCTATCTGCCCGTTATTTATCGCTTGGATAGTTGGACATGTATTACTAAATGTACTCTCCATATACAATACTTACCTTCCACTTCTTCGCTTGCCGTACATTCAAGCCATGTAGCAATGTAGCAAGGGGCCCATCCCCATAATTTGTAAGCATTAAAGGCGATCAGCCAGGCACCTAGATTAGGTAGGAACAGTGAGTCTTTTCTCGCTGGCATTGCGTCGATGGATTTGCAGCAACGGGACCGGGGCGAAGGATTTGGAAAGGGGAAACAAATCGGCAACTAGCTGTCAGAGTTTCTTGGCTCAATCCGGTAATAAGCGGATATAAAAATTCTTCAGCAATCGTTGAAGCTGCAAGCTTGTTTGTGCCAGGGTCGAGGGAACGGGCGTTTCGTTATTGGATCCCATTCGTGATGCCACAAGGTAAACTACCTAGGTATGTAACAACAGCGCGATCATATGCAGATAGCCGCTTTGGCGAGATCTCCACATCACGTACATGCGTGAATTACTCCGGCTCCCGCCGCCTATCATTAACCTTGTGGTAGCCTTTTTTTCCTTACTTACCTGCCTAGGTGCGGTACTTTGTATGCTTACCTACATTCGAATACAGCCATAACGCTTTCCTTCCGGGGCGAGTCATTTCTGAAATGAATTCTGACTGGCATCGTGAGTCGGAAAAGGACGATGGCCGTCCCAAGTTTCTTCCTGTGCTCGAAAAGATGGAAAAGATCAGAACAAACTTTATAGGTAAGACGTTTATTGAAAAATAAGCTGTGAATAATGTTGTTGCGTCACTGAGGGGAAAGAAAAACGCCCGTACGTACGTACGTACCTACCTACCTTTCATAGCCGTGCCCTGCAGCCGACCGAGACAGCAAAGAAAGGAAGGAAGGTGAGCTAGGTAGGTAGGCTAGCAGGAGAGACCCAGTTTGTCATCCACCCGGAAATAAGCAGAATATGTGATGTCAAAAGACCAGTTAATTAAGGCTACAACCCGTCTTTTACACCACCACACCCCTACTTACTACCTAGGTACATCTGTAGATATGGTCATGACTCTTTTTCTTATTTCTGAAGCTGGCACTACACATTTAGCGCCATAGCCCTTGCGAAGACCGGGGGGATCAGGTCAGGCAAGTAGTAGATACTTTTACATACCTACCTACCTACCTACCTAGGTTGTAATGCTGTAATATTAATAAATACCCAAGGTAATAATAAACTCTTCTCTGCTGCCCAGCTAGACGGGATTATTTGGCCGGGGATCAGGTTTTCTAGCGCTCACTCGTCTGATGGGTTCATGAGTAGGAATGTCATTCAAATCCCATCCTAACGCAAACATTATTCCCCCCTGTCCCTATTAATTCATCTATTATTTATTATTTATTATTTGTATTCAGGGTTCTGCATGACATTCTACCTAAAACGCCCACTCTGAAGTTCCATGTGTAGCGATGATGATGGTAAATTGACAGTTTCTAATGGTCTAAGTGGCCGTTTTTGTCCTATCTCTCTCCGGCATGTGAATATAAAGATCAACGTCCATAGTACTTCTATATTAGTATGCCCCATCTAACCTAGCTCGTGGTAGGTAGGCAAGACTTTTCGCCGGGAGAGCTCGTGGCAACCCTGCTTCGAACAAAGGACAAATAGTAAGTGTGATTATCCCGGCTCTCGGATTCGCCCTGTTATCTGTAGTAATAAGTACACTGAGTACACAAAAATTCTGTGCTGAGCGCTCCCTTTTCGTGGTTCGCCTTCGTCTGAACAAAGGAGGCGCCCGGGGCCCTTCGAACTCCCGCCGATTCGACGGGTGGTCCATCATCGTCAAAGCCACCCGTGCAACCTTAAAGTCTTATCCAGTCACCTTACCTCAACATGGCAAAGTGAAGGGCTGCTGGCGGTGGTGCTGCTGCTCATCCTCCTCCTCCCTGTGTCGGCCCTTTTTTCAGCCCATCCCTTTCTCTTTCACAAATACATACGTACAAACATACACACGATCATATAATCCGACTGCTCGGTATTACCAACCGAAGTCTTGGTTCAAATAAATATGCGAGTACGTTGTATGGAAGGTAGTAAAGGCAGCTAGCCGCAAGAAACCGCTGGTTTCTGTGACTGAGCTACGGTCAGAGACCGGATCTACATACTTTCCCCATCCGGTCCCATAAACTAAATACCTAGCCCGGGTGCCGCTCTATAGCCCGGTTTTTTTCGTATTTAAGTATACTCTCACTCCTACCTACCTACCTAACTACCTACCTTAGATATATCGTTTGTAGGATCTGAGCGGGTCGATCCAACCCTATCCCGTACCTCGCCTACACATATACACATCATTAAGCGTTTTTGTTTAGTGAACATAAGAGAGTTTCACGTCATATACATTGGGTTTCTATATATCTTCTCACCCCGTAGTGCTGTCGTCGTTTCAACGTGGGTAGGTGATGGTATATAACCATCCTAGACGACGTACCAGCTTTTCTCCATGACGATGATGAAGCCGATAGGCCTGGACGAGCTTGACCAACGAACCAGCCCTCACAGATCTGATCGAGGCCCTAATAATAACTTGACCCCTCGTGATCACGATATTCCCGCCGGGGTTAAAAGACAAGGCGGTCCGTCAAAGAAGTCCTTAGATCGTATTCGACACGCTCGGGATGATGACGCTGATAATAAAGTAACGGGGGTCTACCGGCGGTGGTCATCGTCTTCAACGGAGCTTTCGACGACAGGGTCGTCGATTGGATCTAGATCGGCATCGGGACCGAGATCGACGCAGGGGGGGGAGAAAGAGAATAGGAAGGGGAAAGAAAAAGATATTCCGGCTTCTACGTCACTGAGCAGCGACAGTCCAATCGAGTACCTCTTCCTAACCTTCGATACCATCCTGCCGGCGCCGATAACATCGCCAGAAGTTGCGGCAACAGCTGTAGCGGTGCCTAAGTACCCGGAACTGAACCGCTACGTCGACCCCGTGCGATGGCCCAAGGCGCGGAAGAACCTGATGATGTTCCTCTCATGCATAGCCACCACGCTGACGGCCTATACCGCGGGGGCATACTCGCCTCCGGTGGACATCATTGCGGCGGAGCTGCGCACGACAAGGGAGGTGGCGCTGCTGGGCGTGACGACGTTCTGTCTTGGATTCGCATTCGCGCCCATGGTCTTGGCGCCTTTCTCCGAGATCAACGGCAGGTATCCTGTCTTCGCCATCGCGGGGGTCTTCTTCACCGTCTTCCAGGGCGTGTGCAGCGTCGTGACGACGGTGCCTGGAATGCTCCTGGCGCGGTTTATACACGGCGCCGGCGGGAGCGTGTTCAGTACCATGGTCGGAGGTGTCATATCCGATATGTATGATAAAGAAGGCCGGAACACGCCCATGGCGCTCTTCAGCGGATCCGTGCTCGTCGGTACGGGATTGGGTCCTTTGATCTCTTCTATCATCGTCCAGACGGCGGAATCTCATGGTTACAACTGGAAGTGGGTGTTCTGGCATCAGGTTATTGCTGATTTTGTCCTGATTATTGCTGTTGCCAGTCTCTTTAGAGAGAGCCGTGGTTCGGTTATCCTGTCGAAGAAGGCTAAGGCACTGAACAAGTGGTATGAAGAGATGGAAGAGAGAGGGTTTTTTGGTGTCTGGTTGCGGGAGGATACGGCGACTGCGCTGCACGTGGCACAGAAGCCATTAGCCGGCTCTTCACGGCCAGGGGCTGCTGCTGCTGAGGGGCACGCACCTCTACCACGGCGCATTCGATGGACCACTATAGACGACGAGGAACGGGGTTCTCTCGCGACGATGATTTCCACATCGCTCACTCGGCCCTTCCACTTGCTATTCACAGAGCCCATTGCCTTCTTCTTCTCGCTTTGGGTGGCTTTTGCTTGGGCTGTTCTTTACCTAACCTTTGGATCGGTCCCTCTCGTATTTCGCCGACAGTACAACTTCAGCATCGAGCAGTCGGGTTTCGTATTTGTAGCGATGATCGTCGGGGCTTTATTGGCGACAATCCTCGGCATCTATCAAGAATCGCTACTAAAGCACCCTAGTTGGGTTGGCAAATCTGTCGACTCGCGTGGCGACAACGGGGGCAAGGAGGCCGTCGAACCGGGGCGTCGTGATCTTTGGGCCTTCATACGGCGGAACTTTCCTGCCGAGTCTCCCGAGTCCCGACTTTACTTCACGTGCTTCACGGCAGTGTTCCTCCCGGCCGGGCTGTACCTCTTCGGATTCTCAGCCCAACCATCGACGCATTGGATCGTGCCGACTATAGGGATCGGTCTCGCCACGATGGGCATCTACTGCATCTATCTCGCTGCTTTTAACTACCTGGCCGACATTTACAACAAGTACGCATCATCGGCTCTCGCGGCACAGTCGTTCTGCCGCAATATCCTTGGTGGCGTGTTTCCGCTAGTGACGGCGATGCTTTTCATAAACCTAGGAGAGGACGATGCCGGTGCAGTCTTGGGCACTATTGCTGCCATCCTGACACTAGTCCCGTGGGCCCTTGTCTTGTATGGAGAGCGAATTCGAGCTAGAAGCAAGTTTGCTATTGTGAGTATCTCAAATATCCTGCCTGGATGCCAGAAAGCTCAGCCACTGACTTTGATTCTGAACAGGCATTAGAGAGAAATATGTAGTAGTTTTTGTTTTGCAGAATGAAACTTAGTGTCCATGAACTTTGCCAATCTCACTGTACCGTGAACAGATGTAGTACGCTAACTTATTCTGCACATCCATGATCATGGATGTACTACAAACACTTGCCTGATGGAATGGGCGCTGTGCCAGATGAAGGGTGTTGATTAGGTTTCCGCTGCAACGCTTACGTCAGGGGTAACTGCAGCTGCAATCCTCTGTCGGGATTTAACCAAGCTTGCCGCCGATAATGAGCTTTTCAAATACCTCAAACCGCAGTTCGGAGACGTGGCTTTTAATAGGGCCCGAACCGGACCATAAGGGCTTGACCACGGACATGCAAATGTAGCAATGCGTGCTTATTTCTTCATAGGACTTTAGCGTTCGAAATTCCCGAGACGGAGCAAGTGTTGACGTCTTGAGTTGGGAAGGAAGACTAACCTTAGTTGGTGGTGATTGGCCGACTCGGAAACTCTGCTGTCTGATTGGATGTTATGTTATCGCAACAGCATCAATCACGACCGAATAGTCGCGGTCGGACGTCTCCTCATGATGATAAGTAATTCTCTCTGGCGAACTGCTCTGGTGACTTCCCTGGATATAAATATGCTAGTCACCGTTCAGCAGACTCCTGGAAGAACAGCTCATCGCTCAAAACCAACACAATAAATCAACAAATCTACTCAGATTGTCCCCTTGTGCCTCTGAATACGCAGAGATGTCAACACAGACGAAGATGAAGGTTGTTTGCGGCACTATGTCGTTCGGTGCCCCAAGTATGGCCGGGTTTCTTCTGCTCCTTCATAGGGCATAGGGAATCAAACATACTAACAAATACGTAGACACCCTGGGATCCCCGCATGTCCACACTGTGGAAGAAATAGCCCAAGTACTTGACGTGTTTCAGCAGCAGTAAGAAGTTACTTTTTTCTTTTTTTTTTTCTGGCTGGAAACATCCGAGCACTTGGTCCTTTTGCCCCTCTAGGTCTTTTGTCATTTCTGACGATTGCCTGTTAACTTTTGATTGTGAGTAGTGGCCATGACGAAATGGATACTGCTCGTTCGTATGGTCAGGGCACGTCAGAACAACTTCTCGGGGAGTTAAAGTGGCAGGATCGCGGACTCAAGAGTGAGTAACAGCTTGCCGGCAAATGCGATCTCCTATACTTGGCTGAACGGACGTTTATACAGTGGACACCAAGCTTTACCCTTCAGCAGGACATCCACTGGAAAAGGGGAGAGGTTACACGCACGAGCCCGAGGAAGTGCGCCGCGGACTCCTAGACAGCCTGAAGGCTCTGAAAGCCGATAAGATTGAGGTGTTCTACCTCCACGGCCCCGACCGCAAACATCCTTACGAGGATACCCTCCGCGCTGTAAACGAGCTGTATCAGGAAGGGTACTTCAAGCGCTTCGGCATCAGCAACTTCATGGCCTGGGAAGTGGCGCAGATGTGTGAGATCAGCGAGCGCCACGGCTGGATTAAACCGACGGCTTACGAGGGCCACTACCACGCCCTGCAGCGCCGCGTCGAGGACGAGCTGTTCCCGTGTCTGCGACACTACGGCATCTCCTTCTACGCGTACTCGCCCCTGGCCGGCGGCTTCCTGACCGGTCGCTACGAGCGCGGCCAGGATATCGGGAACTTCCACCTAAAGTATAACTGGAATGAGAAGTACTTCGACGCCTTAGACATTATCAAGCCCGCGGCGCAGAAGCACAGTCTCACCGTCTCCGAGATGGCGTTGCGTTGGCTTGTTCACCACTCTAAGATGAAGGATGAGCTGGGCGATGCGATTATCCTCGGCGCCGGCACCGTCAAGAATCTTGAGCGCAACTTGGCGGACCTCGAGAAGGGACCGTTGCCTGAAGAAGCCGTCAAAACTTTGGACGACGCGTGGGTCCTATGCAAGTCCCATGCAGGCAAGTACTGGCTATAGAGAAGCGAGTCCGGGTCGTTCGGAGCAAGATACGGCCCTTATCCGCATATAGATAGCTTGTCTTAGCAACTTGTCACCATTTGCCGAGACCCATATTGTCGCACAGCTTCCACTGAACCAGGTACCCATCATGTGTCTAAAATTCTTTAGCACCCGAGTTCATACATCATTACCATAAAATTATTTAAGTGGGCCATTCCAAATACGCGAATGACTTTTGCGATGCTGACGTCGCTTCTATTCTGTAAGCCGTATAACAGTATTCCGACTACTATTCCGACCCCTCATTCCGAGTTAGCTTTCCGATTAGGTATGCTGTAGATAATCATTGATAATGCTTTTCCCGCCCATCAACCACACCGACAATACGTACTTGCGTACTATATTCGTAGAACCAGTTCATGCTATATTCAGATTAATGCTTGTTATTTTACAGTCTTCGAAGAATTGAAGTATCTTATACATTGTGACTACCCTTAGCCTATTTACAAACTGCCTGTTAGTCAGTTTAAGGTTGCTGAGAAATACGAGTATTTGAATGGATTTGGCTTGTTCTATGAGTGCGTCGCCCTTCATGGGGGCCTCCGTTAGGGATATAGACAATAACGGGAGAACAAGTCGGAAGCTACTCCTGGGGGCTCTTCCCACAGGCGCTAACTCTCCCAGGACGGCACCATATGGACTCTACGCAGAGAAGCTCTCAGGGACAGCATTCAGGACACCTCGGCACGAGAATTTGCGGTTATGTTGTACCGGCTGCTTCCAGCGGCTGCACACTCGGCCTTTGAGCCTTACGGAAATATCGATGTAATCAGCGGTCTGACTCCGGACTAAATCAAGCTTCATTAAGTGCCCGATCAATTACGATGGGACGCTTGACTTTGACAAAGATGCGGATTGGATCCGAGGCCAGAGACTAGCGGGGTCGGTATTTTCATCTTCGCCGCCGGAAAGGATATGGATTCTCACGTTGCCACCTATTCCTCTGATGGTGACTATCTCATCGTCTTTCAGCATGGGGTGCTGGATATCCAAACTGAGTTCGGCCGTATGCTCACTCGTCCAAACGAGGTTGCGGTAATTCCCCGTGGAGTCAGGTACCGTACCACCCTTCCCGGCGGCCCGGTTCGAGGATACACCCTCGAGCTCTACAAGGGGCACTTCACACTCCCCGAATTAGAACCCATCGGCTCAAACTGTTTGGCCGGCCCAAGAGACTTCCAGACGCCAAAAGCGGCGTTCGATGAGGATACCGAGAATACCTGGACGATCATCAGCAAGTCCAATGGCCAGCTATTTACCGCGAAACAAAACCACACGTCCTTTAACGTTGTCGCATGGCATGAGCGTTACTATGCACACAAATACGGCCTTGGCCGGTTCAATGTCGTTGGAAGCATTTCATTCGACCATCCAAACCCGTCCATATTCGCCGTCTTAACTCCACCGTCAGCTCGCCCGAGCACGGCTATGGCTGACTTCATTATCTTCCCACCACGGTGGCTTTTTCAAGAGCATACCTTTCGACCTCCATAGTTTCACAGAAACACCGTGTCCGAGTTCATGAGCCCCGTTTACGGCGACTATGACGCCCAAGAAGGGGGCGGGTTTCAGCCGGCTGGCGCAAGCGTGCACAATGTCATGTCAGCCCACGGACCTGATGCAAGCACATTTGAGAAGGCTAGCAATGCTGAGTTAAGGCCTCAGAAGATCAGTGTGGGCCAGTATGGCATTCATGTTTGAAAGCAGCCTCATGGTTAGCGTCACCGACTAGGGCGTCAATACATGCAATAAGGTACAGCCAAGTTATAATGAAAATAGTTGGCAGGGTCTGAAGCCTCACTTCAAGAGACCCTAGTGATCATTGCGGCAGTCGCTAGGCTCAAGGCAGAAGTGGAGCACGTACGCAGCCTCCATACAACGTCTTGATAACTCGGTCCCGGATGCTCGGTCTTTCAGTCTTCGACGGGGCGAGGCCTTGGTTCACGGGTTGTAAGATCTATGGAACAAAATGAAGAGCGCCGGGGTGCATGTAGATAAATACCAGTTTGGTGGGTCCTTTCTGGGGACTGGTAGGGATGTAAATGAGCGGCATTAAGAGTTCCCCAAACAGACCCTGGCAAGCTCCCCTCTCGACCCCACCTCAACCTTCGGTAGAATGATTAGCTACGACACTAGGATACGCTTAGTACGTTACCACTGTAGCTGGCCGTTCCGGATCGTACGTAGCTTCCTTCCCCCAATTTTGCCCAGGACCCGTCAGTACTAAGGTAGCGAGCTAAAGCACCTGACAGGACAGCGAGGTGCAATCGCAGGCATGTTGGGAATCTGCCGACCCAACCTCGCAATCTACGTAGCCTCGCATTCGACTCTCCAATTCTTCGTTCCACAAGTTCGTCTCTCAACGATATGAAGGTCGCGATCATTAAAAACTCAATATTCCGAGATCATCATGCTTGACGGTGACACGCCTGGAGAACAACAAGTGCAACCCTCTACAGAACCTGTGCAGAAGCGGCGGCCAGGCCCTCCCAGTCCAGAACACGTGCGAGCAAAGCGTGCCAAATACAACACAAATGCATGGTAGAGCATACCTTATTATTCACATCGTTGTCGTCTTTCTTGAGTATGGCCAACTTACCACATTCTTCCTAGTGACGCCTGTAAGAAGTGCAAGTTAAAATGTAATCGCAACGAAGGCGAAAGAGACTGCCAGAGATGCATAAAAACGGGCAAACCGTGTATATACGCTCACTCTCCTCGTTTTCATCTGCAGCCTGCAGCTCGCGACGCCGGTCGTGCTAGTAATAGTACCGCCTATGCTGTTTCTTTCGACGGTTCACATGCTCTAAACTGTCCCGAGAAACGAAGGTCTGTCTGCTTTCCATTCCCGTATGACCGTAACCCATATTAGTGTAGGTAACTTACACTCACAAATAGTCCTGCCGGGGCTCCTGGCGCGGCATCCGTATCCGCCTCAGCCCCCATCACCCTTGACGATGTCGCCTTTCTGAGGCGGCAGGTTAGCTCCCTAGGCGCTGAGTTGAGAGAGCTGAAAGACAAGCTGGGCGTGCAATCCTCTTCGGCTACTTCGCCTGCCAATCAGCCAACCAGGTCCAATTATTTGAGTACAGTGACCCATCAACAACATGAGCCGCAACAGCCCCTATTTGTCGGCCATACACAGTCGGCTTACAGCCTGGATGCCGCGAAAACGTCTCTGACACAAATGGGCATCTCCCCCGACGCAGCAGTTCCGGACGGCGAGCTGTCGTCTCTGTCGCCGTCACCACGTGACGTGTCCCCGGACCTAGCTGGGAACGACGGCGCCTCTGGTCCGCTTTCGGTCGCTGGAGATCCTCTCCTTACTATACCAGTGGCTGAAGTTTGCCGCCTATTATCCGTCTTTCAAGAGGAGATTGAGACTCTTTACCCGTTTGTCAATAGTGACGAACTTGTCGCAGTGGCCGGAACGAAGATGAAAGAGCTCAGCACACAACTGGAGTCTCTGGATTATAACCCGAGGAGCGGCTTTGATTGGACTGAAGATCGGGATATTAGCATATTGAAAATTGCTGTTGCTATTGCTGTTGTCATCGAAGCCCAAGGGAAAAATCCACTCAGCTCGAAACTGATTGACTCGACTGATAAGAAGGCGGCCCAAGTCACGCGGTCATCGGATGTCGACTTGAGAGATTTGCAGTGGTTGACTACAATGGTCTGTCTATGAAGAACAGTGCTTACCTTTCTAGAGTGTCTGCTAATTCTCTCTCAGAGTGTCTATTACTTCCAGATCGACGAAGACCTCCTGGCTTGGAGAACCATCGGCAATGCGAGTAGAATGGCCCTCGAGATGGGTCTCCATCGGAGACGTAGTCTGATAGATAATTATAAATCACCAGAGCTTCAAGAAAGAGCGACTAGAGTTTTCTGGTGTGTCTATGCTTTGGACCGTAGATGGAGCTTTGGAACCGGCCTGTCCTTTGCTTTGAATGAGCGGGACATTGACCCGGAGTTGCCCGAACCAGTAAGTTTTCGAATGCAATGATCTCACCATTTCTTTGCTGACTCGGTATGCAGGGAGATGAGTACGCTCATCTACGGTGTCTAATAGGCTATGCAAGGCTCTGTAGCAAGGTTGTAAGTAATTTCCGGCGTCTTTTTCCTCGCAATAATAGTCATATGAGTCGGCCAGTTGCTTGTGTGACTTTAAGCTACATCTCACGCTTGATGGGTATTCCTTAAGCCACCTCAAGACACCAGTCACTGATCTTACCTGTTATAGTGGGAAGCGCTGCCTCCATACGGATCGCCTACAACCACGATTCCACTGGACCAAGTTCAGTATCTGGGTAAGGATATAAGCTTCCGTACAGTCAGCCACCTCGCTTGGAGAGAAAGGGCTAATATCTCTGGGTTTCTAGAATATCTTATTCGGAATTGGCAGGATAGCTTCCCGGCCCAGCTCCAGTTCAATCACCCTCGACTTGGTCTCGCGCCGCGCATTCAGCCCAGAGTTCAGCGTCGTCTCTGCGTTCTCCTGTACCTCCGCGCAAACCACCTCCGCACGCTCGTGCATAGGCATCACGTTCTGTCGCCTGGTCTCATACAGGCCGATTTGCACAGGTCTCGGCTCGTAGTAGATATTGCGAAGGACTCAATCCAGGTGCTTGTAGACCTAGCAAAAACTAGCGACATCTATGTCCGACAACAGGCCACATGCAATTACTTCCTCCTTAGCGCACTGGCCGTTATCATCCTGGCCGTATGTAACGCTCCAAAGACTTTCTCGGAGTCCTGCCATGAGTGCTTCTCGTCTGCGGTTGAACTAGTCCGCAATTTTTCGCGTGGCAGTCTCGCTAGCCGGCGCCTTTGGAACAGCATCCGTGGTTTGCTGCCAGCTATCAGAGCGCTGGGTCTGAAGATCAAGCCTGAAGTCTCCGTCAGCGGTCCGCAAGCGACCTCGGAGATAATATCCCAGCAATCGTCTAGTCAAATGCAAGGGTCTCTTCAGCCGCCACCTACCGAAAAGGATGTTCCTCAGATGATGCCATATGCAGTGTCTCCTGACGGTGCTAGTTCGGTGCCCAATACATTCCAGATGGGTGATGATCTCATGGGCTTATTCAATGCCTTTGGTCAAGCTGACGCAGAGGCGATGACGGTGTTTGACGATTCCGTGATGACTATGGATACAAGTTACGTGCCAAACAACTTCCCTATGGAGATATCTAGGCGATTCCAAGGGCTCATATGAACACTACTGCAAATAATTGAACTACCAATAACTGAGGTTTTTCGCTATTAACAAGCGCCTGCAACTTCGACCGGGCATAAGTCGCAAACTCGTACTATCGGTAGCTGTGAAAATGACAAATTTCACAGATCATGCCGATATATTAGTCCACGAAAGTCCTTAGTGCGGACTCCTGTTTCTACGGACAACGAAGCGCGATATGGGAGACACGGACAGTTAAATAGACTGGATAAAGTTGTTAAACATAATAAGAGTGCGCTGGGGCCTTCGACTAGAAATGATAGCGATACAGCACTTGCCTAGGAAGCCGCAGGATTGATGGCATTGCGACGAGCTGGGTTCTCAAGGGTTACGCCACCTGTGACTCGCCCGATCACTGTAATGTGGAACATAAATCTCATTCATTAGATATTTTGCCACTTTACCATTACCTATATACAATACTTTTTCATGTACATGTGGATAAAATTCATCACCACTATAGATTCTTGATTTCGTACTTCTTGCGCAGTCGCTCTCCAAACTTCAAGATGATGAACGAAGTGGGGAGGAAGGCAATGGCAATGAAGCCCAGTAAGCTGTTGCCCCAACCGTAACCAAGCCTATCAAACAGTCTCAATCCAGCAAGCGGGAGCACACCTCCGGCTATGGAACGGATGATGGTGTTGGACGCTATGGCGGAAGCTGCATAGACGGTGAAGGCGTCGACGAGATACGTCTGGATGCAGAAGAAGACGAGGATGTTGCCGACGCCGCAGAGCGCAGTGCCGATGATGGGCACGATCCAGTGGACCTTGTACTGTGCGGCCCAGCCGTAGAGGAACAAGCCGATGGGGATGAAGGCGGAGCCGAGCGGCAGCAAGGGCAGGCGGTACTCGGGCTTCATACCTTGCTTCTCGGTCCCCGTCTCCTCGGCTATCTTGTCCGCCTCGGCTGCCTTCCTGGCGATGTACCTGTCGGACGTTGAGCTGTAGAGCACGACGCCGAGTAGACTGCCCACACCCAGTCCGAGGAAGGCGAGGCCGACCAGAGATGTCGAAAAGCCATACTGGCCCTCGAACACCGCGGTCATGGTCGTGAACATCACGTACAGGTAGCCGTAGGTCAGAGCGGTGTAGAGCGCGGTGATGAGGATGATGGGCGAGAAGAGGAACATCTTGGCGGGGCGGACGGCGCTGCGCTTGAAGTAGTCGCCCGGCGACAGGCCGATGTCGAGCTTGGAGCGCAGGAACTGGTTGCCCGTCTCCTTGCGCAGCCGCTCGGCCTTGCGCTGCAGGATCACGGGCGCGTAGCTCTCCTTCATGACGAGCAACATGAGAATCGTGACGACGCCGCTGATAATGGTCAGCAGCCAGAAATTCCAGCGCCAGCCCTTCGCCTCGGACAGGAAGCCACCCGCGATAGGGCCTACGATGGGGCCCAATAGGGGGCCGATGCTGAAAATGGACAAGACGGCGGCGCGGTTCCGCTGCGGGATCATGTCCGCGATGGTGCCGCCGCCGTTGGTCACGGGGGCAACGCCGAAGACGCCGGCTAGGAAACGGAAGGCGATGAGCGAGTCGAGCGTGGGTGCTAGCGCGCAGGCGATAGTGAACGCGATGAAGCCGATGTTGCACACGTGGTAGACCGGCACGCGCCCGTAGATCTCGGATAAGGGCGCGACGAGGATTGGACCAAAGGCGAAGCCGAGAAGATAGACCGAGACAACAAAGGTGGCGATCTCGAGCGAGGTGGAGTGAAATTCGCGGAGGACCAGCGGCACGCCGGGGGCGAATATGGCTGTGAATAATTGTTAGCATGAATGGTTTCCGTTCTCATTTTATATACACCTACATGAAGCTAGCGGCGATATGAAAGTTTGAAAGCTGACGCAGCCACAGTTAAGGGCTTTGCGCGTCATCGTCCAGTTATAAGGGTTTTCGGGATCGTCTTCCCCATCCCACCAGACGAGGTTGGGGTCTTCTTCTTCTTCCTCTTCTTGGTGGACGCCCTTCGACTTGGAGGCCGAGCCGTCCTCATCCTTCTCGCTCAGCGACGATGGCTTCCCTCCTTTCTCTAAGTCACGATCTCTCGTCTTCTGGTTTTCTATCGACTGTAGCCTCTTTAGTTCGCCCTTCTTATCTAAGACATAACCTGCGCTAGACGGAATGTCGGCGTCGTGTCCCTCGTCGGCGGCCTGGGTTACCTTCCGCTCCAGCTGTAAACCCTCGTCTATGTCGGTATCCAGATCGCTATGGGTGGGCACAGCCGTTGAGTTGGGGCTCGACATTCTCTCTAGTATATATATATATATATATATATTTCTTTTTCCTTTTCTCCTTTCCTCCTTTCCTCCTCGAGGCGAGAGGATGGTTTTCGATGAGAACGCCGCCGGGCTTTTATATCCCTTCTTTCACGCTATAAAAAGGTGTTCACACCCTCCCAGTGAGTTTAGATTTCCACCACCGTAGCTCTTGTCGAACAAAGGCAAAACTGGGGTAGCAAGGTAGTAAGCAGCAGGGTGGCTAGCAGCCGGTATGTAGAGTAGGGGCGGGTGGAAAGATCGCCAACAGCTGCTGCAATTAGTAATGTTCGACAGAGGCTGAATGCGATTTATCATTTGGGTCATATAAGTAGGTAGCTACAGGATCGATTATAGGGTTAACTAGTAGAGAAAGAGAAAATAGGTAGAAGTGGTACACTACTAGACAGTATGAATGGAAACACGGGATCAGAATCAATGAAAAGAAGAGGAAAAGCGATCTGAGTTACACTACTTATTTATTCAGAGCTTCCTTTTCTTTATACGTGTATTCTACTAGGTCAGTACAGATCGTATAGTTGACACACCCGAACTTAGGTATAATATCGGACAAGAGAACCGGAATGGAACCCACTCAATAGGCTGCATACCTCCTCCAAACACCCATACAAGCACAAAATGCCATCACGGGCCGAATCAGTCTCCCGTCTTGAGTGTGAGAAAGTGACTAACATAAATATGGCAATGCAAAAAATGTGGCTCCCTATTTTTGCCAGGCTATTCATCATCTGTTTGCTTGCTTCGAGTTGCTTGCTAATACGAGCGACATAACAAGCTTTGAACCTGAAGCACGATGATCGAATGCCAAGAAACCGAAGGCATAAAGCAAAATTGTGCGTACCGACGCATGTGCATTATCCAGATTGCCCGATTCATAACTCTTTTCTTTCCCCCTAATGTAGGTTAGATAGTACTACCTAGCGGCACCGTTAGCACCGCTGGCACCATTGTACTTTACAGAGTCTACGCCAACCGGAGCTGGAACTTCAAAACGGCTTTCCGGGCAGGCCTCAAGTTTGGTTCTGAGCATGCTTTAAGTACATACAAGTCTATAACCGTGAGCTTTAGCAAAGAGTATTATTGGTCATTGCACATAGAGATTCGTCACGCGACAGAACTTTGAAAGTACTCGTACCTAGGTATGAGAAGTGCTGGTATCCTGTCTCTAAAGCCCTGAAATCAAGAAGACGCCGAACATAAGAAGCTGAAGCCCAAATCCATGAACTCGGAGTTCTGTCGTCAAGTTATGCAAGCCACAGGTTGAATTGAGTGAGTCCTGGGTGTGCATAACTCCTGGCCGCCAACCTTTTAGCTTCCCATCCCCCCACCTATGCTAGCGGGCCGTGATCTTGTGCATGCTTCGCAACGGCCTCTCGGCCCAGTGATATCCGAAACGGAGCTCACCCCAGGTTAAGCTAACTGGCTGAGCTTACCTGAACTATCTCAGTTGTTCACTTTACCGTGTGGTCTGCTAAAATAGTAGCTAAGTTCCCACAGATAGATTATGCATCTATACGACCTTAGCCCCTATCTACTTACTATACACATAGTATCCTCAGTCCGCCCACTACGCGCCATCAAGCACACGATCCTGCTGCTCTAAGACGACTACATACATAGGTACAACCAAAAGGCAGACTAGGCGGACATTGTGCAGATATCTCCGCAATTGTCCATCTCCGCCGCCCTTTCTTCCCATCGGTCCCGCACGTGGTACGACGTTGTAGGCATAAGTTTTGGGCACACATGCTTGTAAGTAGTAGCCGTTTGCTGCTTCTGCAACTTGAAATAACCCAACTGTTCTACAGCAGCAGTAATCTGTATCAGTTGCCTACATGGCATGTGTGCTCACCCAACCCACTACTAAATGTGAACCCTTGCCTTGCATAAACTTATCAACACCCACTCCCCCTGTTCGTTGTCTGGTTCGAAAGAATATTATTTTCTCCCAAGATTCAGCCGTTTTCCACAGGATTTCTAGCATTCTGGGCAGTACCGACCAACCAGCGAAACACAAAGAGCCACAGTCACGATGCGGGGAGCTACATATATGCATAAGCACTTGGTAGGCCGGGTCATTCCGTGGGGACTACCCTGGTTATGAAATCGCTCGGAGGATCGGAGGATCGGCCGGGTCGGGGTTTTTCTTACATCATGTGATATTATTTCTGCTCTTCTTTTGTTCTGTTTTCTTCCTTGAGCCTACACGTATTTGCATGTACCTCCTCCATATGTCTGTCATGGGCCCCGCTTTGCTCGAATATCTTAAACCCACTCCAGTGTCTATTGAGTTACGCATCCAGGACTACTGGAATTCTATATAGTACTACTGTAGATACTCATGTACTCCTCCGCTCATCTCCTTTTATCTGCTGAATCTTGAACCTACCCAGGATAGTGCTAGTACTAAGAGCTAGCACTTAATGGCTAATATAGAATGATGGCCTAGGCCCCGCGCTATCAAACAGAAGAAAAAATGTGAGTTATGCATTATGTTCATTATGTAGACATCTCGACAGCCCGAACTTCCGATCAACACGTTCTACTCGGCAAATTCGTGTGTGGAGACAACCATGTCGGTGATGGGAGGAGATAAAACATGTGATAAAAGGAGGATTCATACTTGGTGAGAAGGCCTCTTGCTAGATCAAATGAGTTTTATGTTGCTTCCTGCCAAGTACAGTCGGACTCTACTACTGGCCCCTACAGACCATTCTTTCCTACACATAGGTGACAAGGGCTAAAAAGAGCACACGAACGGCGTCAAATTATACATCTCTCACACTTAGATATTCCAGCTCCCGGTATTTATCCGTCGTATACTCCAGCCTGGCAGCCAGGCCTATCTATGGGTTTGTTCTTTACGTCTCACCCGGCTGGCCTGACGTAATTATTGTCAACCTGGGCGGCAACATCACCCCACATCCCTCTGCCTCATAATTAGGCAGATGGGTAAGGTATCTTGGTAGGCATTCATGACCAACAAATTCTACGTCGGGATTGCACATCAGGGTGCCTATGTATGTGCGCAAATGCAACCAATCAAGACCTTCTAGACTAGAGAACAAGGTTACCGTAGAGCAACACCAACGGCTACTAACTTTTCAACTATTCCTAGCGCCACAAGATATGGCAGAAAAGGCAGACAAGGTTCGAGTTACGCTCACGGGCGTAACTGAAACCCTGCTGATCCCGCTCGTCGGCCGGGCCATGGACGCCACAACGCAGAGCCCCATTCTTGGCGATCGGTACGCGGAGGATGTCATGGAGAAACTGGACTACGACTTCGGCAAGCTCCCGATGCCACCCACGCATGCCGCTGCCGTAGCGCTGCGCACCCGTTTCTACGATAGATGGACGGCCGGGTTCCTGGCAACTCACCCCCACGCCACGGTTCTACACCTAGCATGCGGTCTAGACAGTCGCAATCAGCGGGTCGATTGGGGGGACGACGTGTCGTGGATAGATGTTGATTTGCCCGAGGTTATCGCGCTCCGCCGCCAAGTACTCCCCGACTCGCTCCCTGGACGAGGCTACCGCCTCATCGAGGCCGACATCACTCAAGACACCTGGATAGACAGTATACCAACCGATGCCGATCGTCCGGTACTCGTGGTTATGGAGGGACTGCTGTCATATCTACAACCTGAGGAGGGGAAACGTCTACTTGAGCGACTCGTGCGGAGGTTCAAGGAAGGCGAGTTGCACTTTGATTGCATGAGCAGTAAGACACTATCCGCTAGCCGTCAGCACGCTGACAAGACGGCCGTCAGCCAGACGGGATCAGTCTTCAAATGGGGGATCGACGACCTAAAGGACATAGAAGAGATCCATCCACACCTGAAATTGCTTGAAGCAATCCGATACCTCGAAGCGCCTGGTGTCGAGGAATTCCCTTTCTTCAGTCGCGCTGCGTTTTATCTGATGTCCTGGGTGCCGAGTCTGCGAGATAGCGTGCGGTTTGTTCGATTTGGCTTCTCCGATGAGACTCGAACTTGAGAGAGGAGGGGGAGCTGGGAGGGGATGAAGTCAACGGTCGATTGTTCGAGGATAATCAGGTATTGGGTTAAGAGAACTTGAAGCTTGTACCTTTAAACCCCGTGGGTCTCCTGCCTGCGGTGGGAGGAAAATATCGCCAGACACCGGTGGGTTGAACCTACCTTCTAGATGTACAGCCAATCCTCTCATTCCAGAATAAGGTCAATTGCCACTCCATGTGAAAGCCCCCAGGCTAGGTAAGGTTTGCTGTCTCCCAAAAAATAGCCAGAACTTCTTGCTAAAATATTTTACGAACTCTCACGTTAGCTGCACAATGCTTCACAGCAGGGTTACAAAGAAAAAGGCATGAACAACACAAGGTTGCCATGCTCAACCCATCACTCACCTGCATAAAGGTAGGTAGTTGGCTCAAATCCACATAGCAGTTGTCTGGGCTACTAGTAGCACCTTGAGTGAATCATGTAAGTCTCTACCTAGTAGGCGCCATTATATCGAAGTACTAGTACTACTTACCTACTAGTACTCCTAGTACCATAGATGAGGATGAGAACATGAATAGATGCGTCCATTGTCCTACGGGAGTGAAGGTACGTCCTGGCCTTAGTATACCTGCAAGTGTAAGCGTGCCTGCCTCACATATTCTGCACACCTACCACGGTTTAAGGTGCGTCCATGCAGGTAGTACTTGCTTTATATAAGTCCACGCGCCTCGATGGATTTTTATGTATGTACGTGCAGTAAAGTGAAGCGTAACACACCCATTTGCCTCAATTCTACCTGCGGTATAAGGTACCTAGTATCCAAGCTGGTAATGCCGCCGGTACCTCAACCACTCTTCCTCCCCTTCTAGCCCGATTGCAATATTCTCTTTACCTGGCCCTGTACGCATCTCCACAAACCGCCCCTTGTAACTAGGAAGTCCGTCTGTGAAATTATCGGTGCTAACACGTTGGGTACGAGACGCGATGCTTCCTTCCGAGATGCCAGCCGCTTTGGTTACTACAAAGGTGAAGGGCATCGGCGAACCAGGTAATGCAACAAGTGACCCAACCCCTAATGTAGACACTCTCCCAACAGAGCTTCTACTCAATATCCTCGGCAACCTAAGACGGAAAAGAGACTGGCTCGCTCTCGGCAGAACCTGTCGCCGACTTTCCAGTGTGGCTATTCCCGAGCTAGATAAGTACAATGCAGGCGAGGGCAACAACTTCGCTCTCTGGTATGCCTGTCGGCGAAACAGTGTCCACGTCTTCAATCATCTCGTGGGTCTGGACAGCCAGACGCAAAACTGGATAAACCGCCACTTTACCGTCAGTTTCTACTGCAGGAGCCGGGGAGCCTGGCTCGGCAAGGGCATGACCCCTCTGAATGTCGCTATTCTAGGTGACAAGGGAGAAATAATGGCAGTGTTGCTAGCCTTTGGCGCTGACCCAAACATCCCGGACAATGTGGCCCTTCTCACCCGTCCTGCGCGTTGGTATCCTATCAACTATGCTGTTGCTCGCGCGACAATGGAATCTGTCGTCATATTGCGCTTTCTGTTGAAAGCCGGGGCCAACCCCAACCAGGAGCCTATCGTTTCGACACCTGTGATTATGCAGTCCGAGAGACAGCCCACGATCTCCAGAGATGGCGTGGAGTCATTAGGGTTTCAATGTGCCCCCATATTCCGAGTCCTCGATGTCCAAGAGGCTGTGATTCGTCAGTCGTTCCGCGCCCGTCAGGGGACAGAATCTGATACATATGATAGCCATCTGGAAGCTGCTTTGGATATGCGTAATCGACAACTGGAAATTCTCCTGGAGGCCGGAGCGGATCCGACCCTACGGCACAAATTGTGCCAGAGTCAGCCCCTTTTCTATCTCTTGTCGCGTCTGGACCGATACATGCCAACCTTCTTTTACAGCCCCAACGCGCAAACAATTGATGACATAAACAATCAGTGCAGGAAAGTCAACAAGAAGGTTATGTCGTTCTTGTCGACGCTTCGCAACTACGTTGACATAAATGAGCTCGATATGCCCATCTACAGCATGCCGCGCTGTCGAGAGCGTCGACACGGTATCGACTTAATACCTGTAACGCCCCTACACTTCGCTTGTGAGCTACCTGACCGCCACAAGCCCATCGTTCACTGGTTCTTGCGTAATGGCGCATCGATCGACGCCCCAGACCGCGACGGCAAGACACCCTTGATGGCCTATTGCACCTCCAAATTCGCGAATACAGACCAGTTCATGGACTTTGTAAGAGCTGGTGCAAATGTACACGCTCGAAGCAACGATGGCACCACTGCTCTCCATGCACTCTGTCGAAACCGCATGATTACGGGCGCTACCAAAGAGCTGGCTGTGATTTTCCTCCTTTGTTTGGGAGCCGACCCTAGAATGGAAAATGACGCTGGCCAACGACCCGTCCATATGCTCGAGGGTGATGTCTACTCAGCACGGGAAACCATACAACTTTTATCCGACGCGGCTTGGTATCGAGACCAAACTAATTTTAGACGGAGGAGAGCATTGCGCGCTGCTGCTTACCATGCCAGACGTCAGCAGGCCCATGAATATGGTGATCATGAAAATAGTGGAAGCAACATCCGAGATGACTCTGTCCAGAATACCCCAGGCGACCTTCTCCAGGAAAGAAACCAAGGAAACGATAGGCAAGGAAGCAGTAACTGGCTCATCAATACAGCCAACAGCACATGGTGTAACGGCACTTGGGGCAACGCTCAGGGTGATATTGCCCGGGGGAATGGAGAGTTGGGAAGTGTCACCGAACGTGGCCAGGCGATCCATCAAGACTATGACAATGGCGACCTCGACGGTCCTGAACGCTTTTCAGCTAACTCACAAGAGACTCAGCCCAGCGATAGCAATGGAAATCTCGCGCATGAGCATGAGCACGAGAATGACCCTCTTGGTATAACTATGACGGCCGACGGAGGAGCCCAGAGTCAAGTTATGGCCAAAGCGGCTCCTGAGCCATAGCTGGGATAGAGAACGAGGAATAGAGGTAGCGGCAGAGGCCCCAAAAAGGACACCATGGCTAATGGGAGAAGTATCGGTATGGGGTATGGCAACCAAGAAACAAAACACAACTTGACTGTCTGAGTCCGGGCCCGGTGCATGCTCACCGACCATTTCCGAACTCGCCGACTGACCCTGAAGCTGGCAACCATCTCGAATAGCCGATTGGACTGCAATTATATTCTCACGTACCCAGGCTACGATAAACGGGCACTATTGCTTCCTAGAACAATGCGCGTGTAAATCATTCTTTGACACTTTTGCTAAGTCAGTCGCCTTAGCTAGGCGATCGAACACTGCACATTTCGGGGCGATATCACACTGTTGTATTTGATCAGGTTACCCTAGGTACGTAGTATACTTTGTTCGGACTTATTCGTTTCAACTGACCAGGTACTTAATCATAGTTTCTCCAGCCACCTTTGCTACACTGTACAGATACGAAAGAATGGACAAGACAAGGGAAATAAATGGACATGGAACTGCATATGCGCATACGCATACGCGTATACATACCTGTAATAGATCAATTTCGGTTGATAGTTCAACTGCACTAATTCTCTAATACTAAAGTGCCTAATAAAATACCCTCTGCACTTACCTATTAAGCTCCATATAGTCAGTCTGTTTGTTGGTGTCCGTGGTCCCCAGCAAAGTGAGAAACAATGCAAGCAGACTACAAGAAATGCTATAGGAGCAGTAGTAAAAAAAGCAATATGTGACATCTATCCATTCACTCAAGTTGTTTCTTCTGGAAAATAAATTTTGAAAAAAAAAAAAAAAAAAAAAAAAAAAAAAAAAAAAAAAAAAAAAGCCC
>Ga0247782_1000075_pt1 | contig 138784 bp, 104 predicted proteins | sample UWRJL019104C5_FD_179928 | JGI IMG/M metagenome (GOLD analysis project Ga0247782, IMG submission 179928) | Plant litter microbial communities from Arlington Agricultural Research Station in Wisconsin, United States - UWRJ-L019-104C-5 | ecosystem: Environmental > Terrestrial > Plant litter >... | reverse complement strand
GTTCGGTTTTTTTTTTTTTTTTGGCTCCTCTCTTTAGGGATTTGGTGGTAGTGTGGTTACTTAATCCCCTTTTTGTTGTTGCTGTTGCCGCTGTTGTGGCGCGGGGGTTGGTTGGGCTTTCGGAATCCGATATGTGATATTTATTTGTGGTCTCGGGAGTAAAATGAGCTTAGTTGACTGACTGACGAGGGGGTTTTATGCTTCTTTGATGTCTTCCGTCCCAAAAAGTATGGGTGTGACTGGTAATTTTCTGTTTTCGTCTTAATCTGAGAGATAAATGAAAACTCTAATGGTTGAAGGGTAAACTAGCCTCCCCTGCTGAAGTAAAATAACAATAAATGGTGAATGGGTTGGTTAGTACGAGTAACCGGCCGTATGATCGCGGGTGTTCTTGGTTTGACGCTCAGTTTCTCAATGCAATATCAGTACCGCCAGCAGCTGCAATAGATGAAATAAAAATAAAAATAAAAGAGAGAAGAGAGAAGAAGAAAACCAAATAAGATAGAATGATACGAAGGGAAAAATGAGATGAACGCCTATTTTATATGAGAGAATGAGCACTTGGGATCTATGATAAACTACTAGCTGCTTGACTACACATACACAGAGAGAGGGAGAGGCAAATTCATGAATGGACGGGAAAATGGCGGGTGACCAGTCGGCCTTCTTGTACGCGCTGGATACGGGGCGGTCTTTGTTAAAAATGTCGCGGCAAAGGAAACACCTAAGGGATACATCGTGGGGGCCGGCTTTGTGACATCGGGGGGTTTTTATGGGCGGTGGTTCCTTCAATGTGTCCGGGTGTCTTCCAGAGCACAAGGCATTCTTTCACACCTTAAAACACCCAATAAAAGACATGAAAGCGTACGCGAGAAGACATATTTATAGCCTCTGAACGGATTGGGAAGAGACTATCTGAGTGAGTGGTCTGGGTATTGGTAGACTTGATGTTTGTCCTCCCGCTCCCAATCACACTGTGTCATAGATATTGATTACGTCTGACCTGCAGCATATGACCATTGGGATCCAGCATTGACTGTGTTTGCATATAGTTCAGCCTTTTCTGAATAAAGGGGAACGCGGGATAAGTATTGTCTGTGCATTTTCTATTAGAACACTCGTTCGCTGTAGCCACGGTATATTTACTGCGTCTCGAACCGAAGGCCTTAGTCGGACCGCAGGCATAGTACTGACCAGGGCGATAGGCTGTCCATCTCACAAGGGTATGTAGTCTATGGTACATTCAGAGCATGAGGTATCTTACTCAAAGCCCCCTCCAGGCGAGCTTGGCCACATGATCGGCCTTTTTTCTGCTTTGCTTGACAAAGCCCATGGCTTTCATCTCAGCCATTGAACGGTAGAACAAAACGAGAGCAGTCCGCTCATCGAGCTCGTCTGCATTGTCTTCGCCCACAATTCCATAGTACGCTGACCAGAGATCAGCAGCATTGATGAGAGACCCGGTTTCGAGGTACAGTTGGTATAAAATGGCAGTTGATGGCAAAGTAGGCATGATCTCGTCTTCACCTGATTTGCAACAGGAGCAGCCGAGGTAGTCGTGTGGCCGCGATAGCGCCCGTTCAAGCACAATACGTGGTCGTGGGATGAATACGTCTCTGTGGGGAGTCTTCGAGTCGTATAGCCATATCTCATGAAAGGGCGTGTCATATGCTCCCTCGATGCATACACTAGCCTTCAGGTGTTCGATGAATCGACGGATAAGATCGGTATATGCTTTGTCGTGGTCTGTCAGAGCCGCTGTGTCCTGACTTAACTGTACCTTTTGGGCCACGACCGTGGTGCGCAGAATCTTGCTTTGACCGCCGTGTGTATTGCGGAGAACATGGCCTTGATCATCAGCTTCGCGTTGTAATTGCTTCACACTAGCTAGAATCTTCGAGAGCAAGGCGACAGTCTCAGGCACTTCATCGGCCCAGGGTTCTAAGCCAAGGCTCTGGTCGCCATGGTGCATTGCATCCAGCAATCGGGCCAGATACTCCTGGCTGCTGGAAGGCTGCATCCGTTTGATTGCATCGAAAAACTGGTCATAATGACCTGAGAGGCTTACCCCGTTACAGGAAGCATCCATGAACAGATCAGCAAAGCCAAAAGGCAGGACTTCGCTAGCAGTGAATACTTTCAAGATGCGCAACAATTTAATAACCCATTGCTGTCGCATCCCAAGACAATCTGTTAGATACTCCTTGAGTTTACCGTCATTCTCTAAAAGTTGCTTGACATGAACGACATCTTTGGCTTCAAGTCTAGCTTCCACCACTTGGCGGAAAGAAGGCAAACACCGCAGAATCTCAATATGCTTAGGTTGGAGTGCGTGTGCGTTGGCCCCGTCGGGCACTAGGAAACTCAAGGGATTTGCGTAAAAATGGCACATGTATGCATACTTAATATATGTCAGTATCCGTGACTACAGGACTCTGGGGCTGCCTCACCTTCAAAGACCTGATGAAGTCTGTGATACTCGCAACCTGTTCGTGTTGGCGCTCAAGAAGGTTGCTGACAAGATTGGGACCTAACAGGATCTGGGTTTCGGCGTGAGAAACGGCGGTCTTGATGATTTTATCAACAATAGATGCACTCTGCTCAACGTCGAACTGGTCTGCGTAAAGACTCTGGCATGTAGACTTCAGGAGCCGAGCTTCGAATAACTCGACCGAAGTTGCAACTCCAAAAAGGAAGGCGAACGGGATACGATCAAGCCACGACCTGAGTGTGAATCGAATTAGTTTCGATGAATCACTCCCCGCATGTACAAAATGCCTCTCGGCGAGCCCCAGCCTACCTCAGAAGCGAGATCAAATCTGACAACAGGCCACTGTCAAAAGCTTCACTATCTTGAAACGCGATAACAACGAGATGACATTGGGGAGCCAGCTTGAGGTGAGTATGGAGGGCTTCAAGATCATAATTTAAGAATTTACGGCCCTTAGAGAGAATGCGAGTCAGCCAAGACTAGACAAACGTACATTCACAGGCACATCTTACGTCTTTGCTGACTGTCAAATCCACGTCTTCACCATCGGTCGAGTCCTTTGATATAATATCGCGTATAATCTTTCGTAGGACACCTCTTAGATTTGATGCGTCCCCGGACCGCAGGCAAACAACTGGAGAGCCAGCTTCACAGCGTAGCGCCTCTGAGAGCTGCTCGAATAAGAGGTCTTGTGACGCAATATTGGGACCAGTAATTATGAAGCCTGAGGGTATCTTGCCGGCAGGTGTATCATTTGGTGCATTTTGCATGAAGGAGACAACCTCTTGTAAAGTAGATTGGTTTGACTCCCGAAGAATACTCTCGATTCGTGAGTTGACAACCGACCATGATTGTTCAAAAGTTTGCTGCCTAAGTTTCACAGTATCCTCTGATTCAGCCCCCTGGAGAAGACTTTGGAAGGAGCTGGCATATTTTGAGCCATGGGTCTCAGGCTTAACTGGCCTTTTGGACACTCTCCTCCGTTTTGCAGGACGAATGACATCGTCGAGGTCCCCGGACGGATCAAAGATATAGGCAGCCTAGAAAGCCCCATTAGCCGAAATTCTAGGAGGGAGAGAAGTAACTAGACCAACTGTATGTTGCTTTTCTTCATAGAACTCGCCCAAATCGCTAGATGAAGCCATTACAATTTTATTCATGGGAAGCTACCATCTTCCTACTGATGTTCCCACGTGCATCGGCTTCAGAGACGAAGTCAAAACGCGGCAAGACGCGAATATAATTGCGCGTTTCAGGGGTTCCAGTGGAGAGAGGAGCACGTGAAAACGCCATGTCAGATGGTTCAGCTACCAACCCTGTAAGTACTTACTCAAAGTATATTACCCGTTTAAGCATAGCAGAATTCTTAAAACAGCTTCTTGAGCAGGGGACCTTCTATACAAACAGTCGTTTTTCATGCAGATTTAGTGAATTTTGTGGAAAAAGTTAGTACAACGACCATGTCTGCTTTACGACACACTACGTACTTTCAATATTCTGGTTATGAGGTAGGTAAATACTTAAACTACTTTAGGCATATGCCTAGAGCTCCGCTAGGTACACTGCCTAGGTAGTGTTAGGATGGTACGCCCCGGCATTGCCTATCATCATCCCGGTCCGAACTTTTTTTCCCTGCGGAAGCTACCATCATCGATGCGGAAAACTGCTATCAAATCCAGATTAACGAGCCAACTGTTGGTCACTATATTTTGTTTTCCCCTCGCAACATCAAGGTGTCATGCCTCCTCGACCAGCTCTTTTTGAATTCGGCTCGCGCAACTTTGTATGCAAATCCTGCCTTTCTACCCTCCGAAAACGGCCGACGCTACTGCAATGGCCTGTCCGACGTTTGTCCCGAGCCGCAACTGCAACGAGGCCTCAGCCTACGCGACGGACTCCCGAACAAGATGCTGAGCGGCGCCGGACCTTAGAGGCTCTCGGCCTCTTGAAAGAGACAGACGACAAACCCTCGGTGAACTATTTCGAACAAGGGAAGGACGGCAGAGTACGCCGCTTCAGTAGCCGGGAGGCGTTTGAGAAGGCCTTAAATGGCGGCGACCTCGATGATCATCTTAAAGCGCTCGAGGACCAGACAAAGAGTGTCACAGACATCACGAAGGCCATAGCGGAGATGGATGAGAAGGATGAAGCAGATATTGACAACCCCGACGCCAACGAGACGCTAGACGAGTCTGAGCAGCGCTCAACATCGCTGTTGGCAATCCCAATAAGCGGCTTGAACGGAAATCGACAGGATCGCATTCACCGGCTAAATAATTGGATTAAACGCTGTAGCAGGCTATTCGAAAAGGACGAGCTCATGCCTAAGGATATTCAAGGCTTATGGAAAGCATATTCGGCTGCGCGCACCACCATGGCTGGACGGTGGCACACTATTCCGAGTCCGACATGGGGGATACTATGGCAGACTCTTTCAGCCGATTATCCTTTCAATACCAGTCGCATGTCGCATATTTATGCCCTCACTAAGGACATGCAACAATCAGGCGTCTCTCTGCGCCCTGAGCAGCAGATCCTGGCTCTCGAAGCTATATTTGTCGATGGCTGGGAAAAAGAAGCGATCGAGAACCACCGACGACATGTTGCAACTCTCGGTGCGAGTCCTGACACATTTGTATCCTTCTGGCAACTGGGACTGCGAATGTACTGCCGCGTTGGAGATCTAGAGCGAGCTGAACGCGTCGCTAACACACTTCTCGAGTCACCATACAAAGCTGATCCCCGATTTATATTCCCACTTATAAAACTGTGTGCTGAGACCCCGTCAGTCGTTGAAAAGGGGTTCAGCCTCTATAGAAATCTGCGCGATAACCTAGGCGATACAATGACGATTGAAGACTACGATGCCATTATATCTTACTTTTTGGCTTCCGAAAACACAGAATACGCCCTTGTTATCTTTGTGGACATGATGAAATCAGGATCTGTGGATCTCGTGGGGGTCGAGCATTATCCTCCTAGCATTGCTAATCCATTCTTCTTTGGTAAATGGCTGAAGCGGCTGATTGGCGCCGGTGACTTAGAAGGAGCCTATAGTGTTCTACGCTTTATGAGAACCCAAGGAATCACACCCCGCGCTATTCAAGTCAATGGGCTCATTGGAGCATGGCTCCGATCTGGGACTGCGGGCAATGTTCAGAACGCGGAAGATGTTGCATGGGCAATGGTTAACACGCGGGTACAGTTTGTTGAACTCCGGAGGAGGAGGTCAAGCATGCCCGGCGTAAATCTATACCCGTCCGGCGATTCGTGGCCACGAGCAAATCTAGAGACCTTTAGTTTGCTCGCAGAAAACTATAGGGAACGTGGCCTGACAGCGAAGATGGGCCCGCTGTGGCAATCCTTCCAGGAGGCCGAGGTTGCGCCGGATTCCTTCATGTTGAACCAGCTGCTCTTGTCTCGTCTTCAAGAAGGTAGAGGCGAGGTTGTGATGACTACCTACAAGGAAATGTTCAAACGGTTCAACCTGAAGCCTGATTCACATACGTTTATGGCGCTTTGGCAATCGCTGCCCGTCAATCGCCTTACCAAGGTACACCAGAGGGACTTCGAGAAAGAAGCCTCAAGAACTCGCGCTTTATTCGCGGAAATGGTCAGCCATGCAACAGTCTTCAAAACACCCGACGGCATGGAGGTGGACAACTTTCTGGCAAGGAACATCTTGCACTCATTCCGTAAGATCGAAGACCATGCCGGTCTGCTTCTAGCGTTAAGGGCACTCCGACGACTATTCCAATACAACCCGCCAGACATGGTTATTTTTGAGTTGTTGATTGGCACGCTAGACCTGCACAGGCTTGCAAAACGCAGAGAGGGTTCGAAATTGATTCGAGCCAGGATGAGCCTCGATCATTACCTAGCTCATCGACACGAAGAGCTTGTGAAAACCGGCGACATTGGTGAAGAGGAAGAGATGCCGCCAGCAATGAGGGCTGAAGTATCAGGCGACTTTTTGGAATTGCAACTTGAGACGGCATTTTCTGGCAAGAAGGAAGAGGACACCCAGAAACTGATTATCGAAACTGCCGAAGAGATGTCCTTACATTCTGGGACTTCTCAAGATGTGGAGGGTCGCCGGGTTGTATAATGCAGTGACGGGATGTATAAAATATGCCTACTGTTTGTATATAAGGTGGCCATGCTAAGGCAGGTCCGATCCAACATATGTATATCAAGCGAACAAAATGTATATTTAGATATATAATATTTCAATGTGCCTTACAATTGATTTTGTTTGGTTCATATATCGGCCTTACATACTGGTACTTCTCAATTCTATTGCTCGAAGTTTGTGGCTCGTTCGTGTGGCTTATCAACTGCTCCTCCAGCCCCAGTTGATCAGTGGGTGTGGTCTCAGGTGGAATTGAAAGTACCTAGGTACCCTAGGCAGGTACGGAAAAGTCAAGATACAATACAGAATATGCAAGCCCTAATGGTGAGGAGTGCCTTCGGAAGTGGGGCACACAAAGAATTACTAGGAAATTTTGGGAGCAGTTACAACCTCAACTTTCCTCTCAACATACCAAAACCACAAACCACAATTATATTCAGCTGGCTTTAAACATCCTAACTTCATCAATAAGAAGACATGGGAGCCAGCAAGGAAAAGAAGGCGGAATACGTACGTATCAATGTTTTCACCGAGATCCCGACGGTCGGCTCCAATGCCTGTGTTGGCTGCTAACCAATATGATGCTGTAGTTCCCCAAGCTCAAGGCTTTGCTTGAGGAGTACAAGTCCGTTTTTATCGTCACCGTCGACAATGTCAGCTCCCAGCAGATGCACGAGGTGCGACAGTCCCTCCGTAAGGAGGCTGTCGTTCTGATGGGCAAGAACACTATGGTATGGCGAGAATGAGCCCCATGAAAGCATTGGAAGTAGTCGAACTGATTTTTCTCCCAAATTCCAGGTCCGCAGAGCTCTGAAGACCTTCATTGCCGATGTCCCCGAGTACGAGAAGCTCCTTCCCCACGTCAGGGGCAATATCGGCTTTGTCTTCACCAACGGTGACCTCAAGGATATCCGTGACAAGATTCTGGCCAACAAGGTCGCTGCCCCTGCTCGTGCTGGTGCCATTGCCCCCGCCGATGTCTGGGTCCCTGCCGGCAACACTGGTATGGAACCTGGCAAGACCTCTTTCTTCCAGGCTCTCGGTGTTCCCACCAAGATCGCCCGTGGTACCATTGAAATCACCACCGACCTGAAGCTCGTCGAGGCCGGCAACAAGGTCGGTCCCTCCGAGGCTACTCTCCTCAACATGCTCAACATCTCCCCCTTCACCTACGGTCTGGGCGTTTCTCAGGTCTACGATGCGGGCAACGCCTTCCCTCCCTCCGTTCTGGACATCAGCGAGGAGCAGCTCCTCAAGACCTTCTCCAGCGCCATCACCACCATTGCCGCCATCTCTCTGGCCATCAACTTCCCCACCCTTCCTTCCGTCATTCACTCTCTGGTGAACGGCTACAAGAAGGTCTTGGCCGTTGCCATTGAGACTGACTACAGCTGGCCCGAGATTGAGGAGCTCAAGGACCGCATCGCCAACCCCGACGCATACGCTTCCTCTGCTCCTGCTGCTGCTGCGGCTACCGAGACGAAGACCGAGGCTGCTGCTGCTGAGCCCGAGGAGGAGGCTGAGGAGTCCGGTGATGAGGGCTTCGGTGGTCTCTTGTAAGTTCCCCTACTATGGCAAGATATGCATTTTCTGTACCCAATTACTGACACACATCCAGCGACTAAATTAAAACTGAATAAAATGATCACGACTTGGATGGGCTGGCATAAAACTGGGCTTCGGTTAAGTTTATGAGATCTGAACGTGCGAAACCAAAAAATGTGCGGTATATAGGGTCCCTTGCTGGTCAATCGAGGCAAATTACGTGTGACGAAAACATTGTCCGACACACAAACATGCTTAAATGAATGTGATATGTGTTTACTTACGAGTGGCCGGTCATTCTCAGCACAAAAAGGTTAGTGATTTCATATTTTCTCACATCCCCCTTGGCATATGTTCTATGATTATACAAGTATTCAAGAGCTTTTTAACCCTGAACATTACATGTTGACATAAATATCAACACATGTATGAGACATAGCCACTTTATCCTCCCATGTTTTATTATATACTCATGGACTGAAGCGCTAACTCAATTGCGAAGTCTTCTAGGAACTTTGCTAAGACCATAATGCTCCTCCCTATGTGACATGATTACTCCTCTTATCCTACAACGGTTGTCGGTATTAAAACAGGGGTATATTATTCATGACAATAGTACATTTCCTCCCATGTGAATTATGAATGGTTCTTATTCCGCCCCTTCAACACTTCTTCGGCCGTTGCGAGAGCGGCTTCCGGTATCCCCGCAAGTCGCGCTACCTTGAGCGCATGGCTGTGTCTGTTGACGCCTTTTCGTAGTTTGTGTACGTAGACGAAACCACCTTCCCCATCTTCCTCGACATCGGTGCAGTACATCTCAACGGGACCACCGGCGTGACCACCGGCGTAAAGCCCATGTTCGCAGACCATGTCTGCCAGTTCGTGGAAGTGTGTTGCGAAAAGCGTCCGGCATCTGTTGACGGTGGCGAGGTGATGTAGGCAAGCGAAAGCAACGGCCTCTCCGTCCTCAGGCGTCGTGCCGCGTCCTATTTCGTCCATGATAACGAACGAGCGCGGCGTGGCGTGGCGCAGGATCTGCGCTGTCTCGAGCATCTCGACCATGAAGGTGCTCTGAGCGCGGTAGAGGTTGTCAGCGGACCCGACGCGCGAGAACACGGCGTCTACGATTCCCAGCGTTGCATGGGACGCTGGTACGAAACACCCTGCTTGTGCGAGTATCGTGATCAGCGCGTTCTGGCGCAGGTACGTGCTCTTGCCTGCCATGTTTGGCCCCGTGATCAGCCACAGACGACCCTCTGACGATTGTCGCGTTGTACTCCCTCGTTCGGGATCAGACATCGTTGTAGAGGTTGGTGACGGAGCATTCGTCGTAATATGTCCCACTAGGCAATCATTTCTCGTGAAGGTGCGCCCTTGCTCGCGCAATCCCCTTTCCACGGTAGGGTGTCGTCCACCTATGATGGTATGGGCTGTTGAGTTATTCAGGATCGGTCTCGTGAGCCCCTGTTCGGCAGCCAGGCGCGCAAAGGACGTCGTCACGTCAAGTTCGTTGAGCACGGAAGCGTTGTGGCGAAGCTTGACAAGATTTGCCACCACGGCTGCCCGTAGCTCCGCAAAGAGGCGCGACTCCTCGACCCCTATCTCGAACCGCGTCTGATGAATACGTTGGCCCAGCGCCGTCCACTCCGCTATGTGAAACGTGCGGGTACTGCGGCTAGAGCTCACGGCCGCGTGATCGGCAACGCCTACAGCCCGCATGTCTTTGCCCTTGACGTGGCAGACGTGACCTAGGCTTGGCGTCCAGCGGAGGGTCAAGCTCGAGGCACCCAGTTGCTCGCGTAAAGTATTGCCCAGCTCGATCTTCTCTTGTAGTAGCGCTGAGAGCTTCCCATGCAAGTCTCGTAAGCCGGCACTTGCTTGAGGTTGCATAACAAAAGTCATGTTATCGTCTGAGTAGTGATCCTTGATTGACGTGGGCTTCTTCTTCTTGAAACCTTTGGGTAGTGTTGCTGCGTCTCCTGGTGTCCCTTCAGCAGCGACAATATTTTCGGCTAGGCTGAGCAGCTGGTTTGCTTCGTCATCCTCATTTTGATGTTTCTGCATCAGCCCTTCTTCGTCGATGGACGTGCGAATTTGTTCTGCCAGTTTGATAGGCTCTTCAAGCGTTATACGCGAGAGCAGAGCTGAAAAGCAGGAGGCCGATAGACTCGGGGCATCAGTATCTGCATTGGGGCTTGTCCTATTCATCTCACTGGCTCCCGTGGAGTCTATCTGGCCGACTCCGGTTGTGTCGGAAAGGAGATTAAATATGTCCTCAGCAGCACGAATAGTATTTGCCAAGGCGATCAAATCATCTGCATCCCCTCGACCAAATGCGAATTTTTGCACTAGCCGTTGTGAATCGTGGCTTCTTCTAAGCAATATGGTGATTTGCTCGCAATGATTTTCATTTTGTATAAAATACTCGACCAGGTCTTGTCGGCTCTGGATGGTATCCAAACAGGTAGACGGCGCACTTAACCACGAATTGAGCAGCCTGGCACCGCCCTTCGTAACCGTTCTTTGTACAGCATGCAACAGACTTCCGCGAAAAGTGCCGTCTTTAACGGTCTCCCTAATTTCCAGGGCTCGCATGGTGTTCTTATCCATAGCAAGAACCGCCATATTTTCATGTCGCTGTGGAGGTTGCAACTTCATGCTCAACCCTTGCAGGCGATCTTTTACGTACTGAAGCAGCAGACTACCTGCATGAACCTCGCTATAGGTGAAGTTTGCAACAGTGTGTGTGGGTATCTCAGATTCTAGCATGGTGCCCCATTCCGAAGCAGGTAGGAACTCCCCTTGAGACGCAAATGAGATAAAGTGTTTATCCTCAGCTAGGATGGAGAATAGTTGATGGTCTCTTTGCGACTCAAGTACCTCGTCGATGACGATCTCTCGAGGGCCTACCCGGGACAGCACAGAAGGGAGAGAAGCCATGGTGGTAACCTCAGTGTAAAACTGACCGGTGGACACATCTAGCCATGCCAAACCTATAGGCGTAGTAAATGAGTCTGAGCTCTCGTCTTCACCTGCCAAAGGATCGGCATGGGTCTCAGCTTCATGGGCGACGTGAATAGCCAACACATAATTATTAACGTAGGGATCAATGAAGTTCTCATCTATCAGTGTGCCAGGCGTAATAATGCGGGTGACTCGACGGTCATGCATAAGCCCACCAGACTTCACTTTATCTCCAGGGTCATTGGGAAACTCCTCGGCTACGGCTACATAGCAGTTGAAGTCAACGACTAGAAGTTTGAGAAAGCGCTCCAGCTGAAAGAAGGGAAACCCAGCCTACGAGGGTATCAGACAGGTTTATCATGATATACGACAGATGGACAGTGGATATTTGAATTACGGTACCATTGGGACAGGGCCGGCATTTGTCTTCTTTCGTGCCACTTTCAGATTTAGCAAGGGGCCATACTCCTCGGCGTGCTCAAAGTATAGCTCGTAAAAGCCGCCGACTCGCGTCAACAAGACGCAATTCTCAAACTTAAGCATGTTACGACGTGCTTGCAGCACGACAGTCGGATAGGCGGGAAGAGCATCGTCTTGGATGTCGGGTAGAGGCTCCGGATCTGGCTTGATGAGACCTTGGGGAAGGTCGTCTAGCTTAAAAGACGACTTCGTCTTCTTGCCCCGGATTGGCGTGCCCCTGATAGGATACCTGCTTGGGGCGTGATGGCACGGTAGCGTTGCCCATCGTTGGATGTCACGTGGATGGCCGTTACCATGGCAGATAGATCTCGCACATGCAGCTGAAGCTAACCGTGGTAACACCTGAGGCGCGTCATTTGGCTGGAATGGTCTGCGACAAGTGAGCAGCGGAAGAAGACGAGGGTACGATGACGAGCCGGTCATAAGGGACAATAATCGACGAATCGCCAGATCTACAAATAAGAATACAAAAAGGCGAAGAAGGGGTGGGTGGGGTACAATCCAAAGTAAACCACAACCCTGACGGACTGAAGGTGCGAACGACCGTCTAGATCTGGTTGGTCGGTTGTTTGTTTACCTGTAGGTTGAAGGGAGGTGCATCTCAGAATGCAGCAAAAGAGCGTAAGAGGATGCCTAGCCTAGAAAGGTAAGGGCTTAATGGGAGAGGTGAATGGTCAGTTGGCAGGTCCAGCTCTCTTTCAACGTCCAATGCTAATTTGAGTGGTGGAGGGAGGTACAGCAGAATGGGGAAAAGAAAAGAAAATGATTTGGAAGGACCGTTGATGGTCATGCTTGTACGACACAGTAGGTCGCGCCAAGAGCGAAGCAGGGATAGAGGTGCCGCAACTATACGCACTGTCTATAGTGCCCGCAAACCTCCAGCAAAAGCATACAGTGTGCACCCGAGAGACGCCGCATTCGCGTACTGTCACCTGGGGCGGATAACCCCTGTTGCTGACTCGTCCCGACGAGAACGACTAGCCCGATATTTGGAATCTTGTTCCAACTTCGCTCACTTCTCACCTCTGCCTTACGTCTATACCCACAGTCAAAAGCCGTTGTTGGTACTAGTTACACTTGGCCCTTGGTGCAGGTTGCAAGGTGCTGATGTCTTCCTGCCTAATCTTAGGCGCTATACGCTGAAGTGCTTGTGCCTTGTGGCCTCTTCTGTCATTGTCGTTCCCGCCGCCGCTGTTGCTGCTCTTGATGCTGGTATGCTGTACCTCCTTACCTGCCTACTTACTTACCCCTCGGATAGCGAGTGGAACATTTCCGATTCCCTCCAAAACAATGGCTGCCGTCGATTTGGAATCCGCCGTGTCAGCTCGCTCATATTCGACAATGATAAACTAAAAAAAAAGGCTCGAGGGGGTGAATGAGAGCTCCCACTTTGTCATGTTCTCCTCATAATGCTCCTCAGTCCATATCTAGGATACTAGGATGCTAGGATGCTAGGCTGTCGTGGCTTGAGTATCGGTGTATCCTCCACCGGTATTGTCGTCAATCGTCAAATCATTCAGGAAAGTAGGTCCAAGGATCGTGATTACAATTACATGCTTCTATGATCTATATATACGGATTTATCACAGCTCTCATTCCGGTTCTTTGTGAGGGGTTGAGACTAGATATGCCATGGATGCCAGTCGGCCTCCACACCAGCTCAGCTTAGTTTATTTCAGTCCGGTTGTTTTCAGTGTTTGATGTTGATGTCAAATTGTACGTACATACAACCCGGAGTACGATCGATCGGAGTTATACAAATGCTCCCTCGGATCTATATCAAATTCCTCTTCTCTTCATTTCCCATATTGTCATTCCCTCTTATAGTGCTAGGCACCTAGCTCAGTCCATATCAAATCCAGCCTGCAAGTTGCGGTCAAAAGGCGTTGCTCAAGGAGAACGCCCAAGACGGGGGGACATGCAGCGTACCTATTAATAAATGCCCACGCGCCCCAGATTCGGCTCTTCCCTTGCTGTTACTAATACTGAGTATCCATCGCCAGGTTCCTCCTGTTGTCCCTCTTCTTGTCTGGTCTTTGAATGTGCTGCTTTTCACGCTCCTTTCTATTCTCTTCGCTCGTTTCCATCGCATCGTCTCACGCCGATGAGAGACAGGTGCTCTTGACGGCGAAGCACACTCATATTTTCTGAGCAGGAAGGCTACAGGCATGCCCCGTGCACTTTGAAGAATTATTAACACCAGTTTCATCATCATGACGAACGCGGCGAACACGGCCAGTTCGGCGAATGCCGGACCAACCCAGGTAGCCGCTTCTCACTACACACCACCCGCCGGACGACAACACCGTCCTCGGCGGAAATCTTTGGAACAACTTGAAGCCAAATACAAGGCTTTGATGCGGAATATGCTGATGTATCAGCAAATGAGGAAGCGAAATACGCGTGGGGGGCCTGGAGCTGGAAATTCTCTAAAAACTGAATCTGGACCAGCAGGAGGACGGCTGGACCCGAAGTTCGAGAAGCATTTAGGACATCACCAGGGCAAACACACTCTTCCCACACCTTCACCGTCGGTATCTCCTCCCTCGTACGCGATAAATGCGGAGGACCCAGGCCTCTCCCAGGACAGCCAGCATCAGCAGCAACATATACTACACCAAAACCATCAGAACTCGGCGCCGTCTCTACATGAACAGCAGCAGCATCAGCAACGTGAGCGGCAGCCGCAAAAGAGGTTGCAAAATTCCAGTAATGGGCCTAAATCTGCCTATGACCGGCGGGAGAATGGCTCGGGAGCCCGAAATACTCGCCCTGGTGCACGATCCATGACAGCTGCCGTGCACCTTGCTTACGAGGAACTTGCTTCCAGACAGCAACAGCACCAACAGCAGACTCATTTGGCACAGCAGCACCAACAACAACAGCAAAACCGCATGCAAGAACAGCAACAACAGCCGCCACATCATCAGGCGAGCGCCCCAATCCCAATACCACGGCGGGAAAACATGCAAATTCCTCCTCATTACCTGCATCACCAACAACAACAGTACATGCATCATCCTGTACCACCTCATGCCCAAACACATCACCCGCCACCAGCACCCCACCATCTACACGTCGCGCCATACGCCGCTCACCATAACCTACCGGCGTTGTCACCGCCATACGGTACTTTTGAACCTAGCACGCGCACGGACCACGAGCTGCGGCACGGACAGCAGCATCAACAGCAACAACAGCAACAACAGCAACAACAGCAACAGCTGCAGCCGCCACACGTTTTACAGTCTTTTGATCAAAACGGCAATATCGAGGACGATTTAGTACTAGATTGCTTCGGCTCCAACATGGCTGACATCTAAAAGAAACAAATGGGGATGGGGACTGTTGTCTCCAAGATCTTGACAATCGTCATCACACTTCTTTTTGGGGTGTTTTGCCCTTTTTATCCATTCATCCATTCCCTTTTTTTAACCCTCTCCCTCTCGTTTTCATATTCTATCTAAGCGGGCTATCTACTCAGCTCTTCAGCGTGGTTGTCTTAAAATTACCCTCCTCCCCGGCTGCCAGGCTTTACTGTCGAATCGAAAACCTAAATAAATAAATAGACTCGACGATGAATGATCGCTCGCTCTATTGGGTCATATCATGTATATATCTAACTTAGGTCACTACATACGGCACGCGCACGCGCACTCGTGCCCCCTGCGCGCTACTTAATGGTCGAACGGAGTTTGTCAGGGTGGGAAGGAAAGTGTAGTTTGGTTCGTTGGCTGGTGCTTTGGTTTGATATCATGCCATGGCATACGGTACGGATTTGGCGGGATGGGTGGTTTTGTCTGGTTTAGTGAACAACCTCGAGTTTATTTGTGAGCTTGATAGAAAACAATTTTGAATATCAGGTTACAAGCTTGCATCACCTTGACATTTACCATCACTCTGGAATAAGCTTTTGTGTTCTGGAAAATCAATCGTGTCCTCTGCTCTGTCCTCCTGGGCAGCTGCGCAAGTCGCCCACCCAACCGGCACCTTCTAACAAAAAGAACCGGTGGGCAGTTTCGCTATTTTACAAGTTGTTGCTCTGAATGGCCATGCGTCCCGGTAGAACACATATCTGCCTACCTATCATGCTCCACGGCATGCATTATCCAGCCCGAGCCACTATTCCTTTCTTCCTTCCTTCCTTCCTTCCCTAGGATAGAAAAATAGTAAGGCTCCTATGCTTCACCATAAAAACATAAAAACACAGGTCTCCCAATGTGCTCCGCCGGTCGCTCGCTATGCTAGCCTTCCGCAAGAATCTTTCCAGTCTCGCTTTAGGCCCCATTAATGCATGCAATGCAAACCCACATACCGCTTCATCATCAACCGTTTCAACCGTTTATACACGCATAGCTGCTCAAGAGCTGCGCCATGCTGCGCCGCGATGTGATGCCAGACGTATCAAATGCAGTGACCGTTCCGTTGAACGTTTAGTGAAACCCTGGCCTAAACCTAACCCAATAGCAGAGGTAGTTGGTCATAGCTGTAACCGGTACGTAGCGACCTCGAATGGCCGCAGCGTGATAGAGAACTTCCCGTTCTTGATATCAATTTGCTCCCCATCGTCCTCCAGGGCGTTCGTCTTGAACACTTTCTTGACATTCCATGTGGTCGTGATGACGCCTGAGCTGCGCCCACCTAAACTGTCATAGATACGGATTATAACACTCTGACCTTTACGGCGGGGTATATTGGTATCGAAGGAGACGTCCTCATCATCTTCTCCGCGCTTGATACAGTCAAGGACTAGAGACGGGTCACCCTCAAGTTTGACAGGATGGGATGAGAATGAAGTAGTGTCGAACGTCTGACCCGCAGAGAGCACCGTCAACGGGTTGTTGAAATTATATCCAGCACGGACAGTCGTGGGTCCTAGGCTGCCCTGGTGTGGCAGAATAGCCCAACGGATCGTATGCTCCCCCATATCGGCATGGGCATCTGGCGCCTTCGGTGATCGTAGAAGCGAAAGGCGCATCAGATTGCCACATGTTGCGAATCCGTATTTACAGTCGTTCAGAATAGACACGCCATAGCCGTTCTCAGACAGATCGGCAAACTTGTGGCAGCAAACCTCGAACTTGGCCATATCCCAGGTAGTGTTGTAGTGAGTAGGTCGCTTGACAAGACCATACTGCGTCTCGTAGGAGGCCTCGGTATTTCTAATATCCACAGGGAACTCTACCTTGAGAAACTTCATTGTCTCGTGCCAATCCACTGTAGCGGTGCACTCGACGTAAGACTGATGGCCCTCGAATGCCGCACTTAGACTGAGCACCGTCTTGATGGAGCTTTCCTCGCTAATGCGAGCTTCGGTCACGACACTAACTCGGTGCTCACTATCCTCGAGAATCTTAGTCTCGCCATAAGGCACCTCAGCACGCGTGTCCAGATGATAGACCTCAACATCCCAGGCTTGCCAATACAGCGGCTTGTCGTCGAAGATGACAAGCTGGTTGGCCTTGCCTCCTTCGGGGATGATTTCTCGTCCTGCCTTGCGGTCAAAAAGAGAGGTAATACATCCCCTTTCCACTTGAACGGTCAGTTGGTCGTTCTGCATAACGAATATACCCTTCTTGATTTCTTTGACAGTAACGGCCTTGTTATCCGATTGCTTGAATCGCTTCACGTTGACAACATTGCCAGATCCGCATGCAATGCCAGTGCCGCCATTGGCAAGATCGACTACCTCTTTCCGATGCCAAGGAAGAGTGTTCAAAGCGATGGCTTCTTCCACTTTGGTGGGCTGTACCTCCGAGATACCGAATAGCTGGTAAAGTTGCTTGAGCAGTTTCTTTCCCACGTCGAAAACCTCGGCATATAGCTAAAACCTTGTTAGCAATACTGTGTTGGGAGCTGTGGTGGGGTTAGGAGTTACCTCGTCCGAATCATCATAGCACATCTCGATGGAACTTCCGGGTAGGCAGTCGTGGAACTGGCAGAGTAACACGGCTTCCCACATGAAGTCTATATCTTTCTTTGGGTAACTGTAAGAACTATGTTTAATGGATGCAATCGTGGCGAGTAGTTCGATATCTCGGAGCATAATCTCGGCCTTCCGGTTGTTGAGCTTGTTCTTCGCCTGGGTCGTGTATGTGCCACGATGGAGTTCGAAATATAACTCGCCATACCACGTCACCAGAGTGCTTGCCTTCTCCTGCAGTTTGTCGAAGAAGTCGTCAACAGTATTGCCCATATGCACTCTGGGCAACCGACCAGCCTGGTCACTGATGCCACGGCAACGTCGAAGCTTTTCGATATGCTGCCATGTCGGGCCACCACCACCATCTCCCTTTCCGAAGACGAGAAGCGAGGTGTGATCCTGGTCCATCGACTTGTGCTGGGAGACACTCCGCTTAACATCGCCAAAGTGGGCTTCTGCTGTATAAGTCTCAGATGGTGGCATGTGGCAAATTACCTGGCTACTATCCAGGGAGACCCAGTTAAAGGTGGTGTGAGGAAAGTTGTTGATGTTGTTCCAGCTGAGCTTTTGCGTGAGGAAACGATCCATACCAGCCAAACGGCACAACTGAGGTAGCTGGCTAGAATATCCAAACGTGTCAGGCAACCAAAAGGTCTTACAGCGTTCGCCAAAATGGCTTTCGAAAAACCGTTGCCCGTACAGAAACTGTCGGACGAGAGATTCTCCGCTCGGCATATTGGTGTCGTGCTCAACCCAGCTGCCGCCGATGGGATGAAAGCGGCCCTCTTTTACCTTTTGCTTAACGCGGTCAAACGCGTAAGGATAGTATGCCTTTAGCCATTTATACTGCTGTGCTTGAGAACAAGCGAAATTGTGCTCGGGGTACCGGTCAATCAAGTCGCATTGACTAGACCATGAGCGAGCCACCTTCCGCTTCGTCTCGGCCCAGGGCCACAGCCAGCAGGTATCGATGTGACAGTGGCCAATGCCAAACACCTGGGGTTTAGTGCCGCTGTCGTAAACCTTTGCCGAATCGACATTTTCACCGATGAAGCGTTGAGCAATTTCACGACCCTTCTTGATAGATTCGGGGTCGCCAAGAACGAAAGCGTCAATGATATCTGTCACAACGTTAAGGGCCTGATGCTGTTCCCAGGAGTCTTCGGGAAACTCTCGGGCAGCATCGCCTATGATCCAAGTATCGATCCACAGCTGTCGGGCATCCATATTCACAGCGTAGATGTCAGCTTTCGTAAGCTGAAAATACTTGTTGGGATCGGGAGGTTGGATGGTGTCGCCACCAGCAGGATTGCCAAACATGCTATTGCAGGCCATCTCAATATATATTGTGTGTTCCTTGCCATCCCGGAACGAGTCTGGCAGAATCCACTCCACGCGCTCGCCGCCACCCGTCAAGCCTTGCAATGGTTTGCCGTCGTCGGTCCAAACCATTCCCTCGCTGTTGGAATCCCACTGGAATTCTAAGTGTTTCTTGTCGAGGAGATCTTTGGGGACGCGAATGACGACTCTGAACCAATGAGTGGCCCATGAAGGTCCAAAACTGTCACCAACCTTGGCTGGCTTGTACTCTCCGGCCATGGCAGCCTCAAAAGTCGGGCGAGAGAGCCCGGGGGCCGCCCAGGTCCAGAGCTGGACGTGCGGAGGACCAGAGGCAACGCCCTCGTACATCATGGCCAAGAGGTTCCGCTTCTCCCATTGTCCATGTGAATAGAACTGCTCGATGCGATCTTTGTAGAGTTTGCTAATCCGTTTTCCGACCGGGCCGGGCGCTCGAATTGGATATTCAGCCATGGCGGCTCTCGGAGTCGTCTTCTCGCCACCCATGATGAGATGTACGAGACCGCTCAGGTCCGGGGCAGAGGTATCACTACGGATAAACAAATGTCAAGAACGAACTCTAAAGCAGACAAGCTTGGAAGAGCAGTAGAAAAGGAAACCAAGAGATATGGACAAGAGATGATGTACAATTCGAGAAACAATAAGTTCAGGAATAGGGGAGAGACCCTGAGGATGTTGAATTGTAGAGCTCGAGGAGGGAAAGGGAAGGGTAGGATCGGCGAAACAAGCGAGACCACTCGTGACGCAGGCTCGTGGGTGCAAAGCGGACGCTAGAGCTAGAGACCTAGGCTTGGAGGCTGGAGCTTCCCGCCCCCTCTAACGCCAGGGTGGGTAGAAACTGGGGTAGGTGCCTGGCCCGCTCCACTGCCAAGCTGTCTGGGGTCACCTGGAGGATACCTGGTTCGCTGGATTTTGAAGGAACTTGAGGGCAATGACCTAGAATTGGGGATCCCCGACACGCTACAGCATACGCTGCCTCAAAAAAGCAAGCTAGCTTTGGAGACTCGGTGCGGGGAATGAGGTAAGGTGAAAAACGGGAGGTAGATAGGGTAGGGTACAAATTGCCACAGTACCTTTCTGACAGCGACATCATAGGTATACATCCGTGGTGTACAGTATCATCAGCCTGTCCAGGTGCCGGTGCCGTTGCTGCAGAAGGAAAATCATGTGCGCGCCGGAACCATGATATACCCCGGTCGGTCGGAAGGAAAGCCGGGTGGGTGTGACAGCATCGTAGCAGTTGGTAGAATATATAAAATAAAAATAAAGTAATAACAACAACAACAACAAAAAGGAAAATGTAGACAGAGACAAGAGAAAGGCCGACCTACCTCATTCTAATTTTTAGGGTTATCAACGCGAAACCAGAAGACCTATGCGCCTAGTAAAATATGTAGGACAGACGATGCGAAGAGCGGGTACAGAGTTAGGTAGCTAACCCTGATATATGTTGTAATGGGTACTCGAGGTAACGCTGTCTTACTACAGGAAGCTGGGCGATTTGTTTTCTGTAAGTAGGACCTGTGCACTCCGGTTGCGAGACAATGGCTCATGTACAGATACGTAAGAAATACGTGGACCGAAAGATGAAATACCGAGGCGGAGGGTGGCAGTTAGATCGGATGAGGAGAGAGGAGAAGGAGAAAATGAGATAAGAGGAAAAGTAGGGGTATAGGGTCCTAGGTATCTGGGTTCACAGATGGCACGGTCTGGAGAGAGAGCATTGACAGCCAGAAAGAAAGTTACAAAGTGGGCGGGCAGGCTCATATTTATGCCGATGCTTCTGACAGCAAGAATGTTGCAAGACAAGAGTATCGTCACTAAGCGATGTGTCATTCAACAATCAACAGCCGCCACTTTCCGTCTATCCCCCAGTAATACGCTCAACAATAGCGTCCGTTTGGGCTCGCGGGCAGTTGCTGTACAGTGCACGGGCTCGCCTACCACCATATGACTCCGGCCTACCTCCTGGATAGGCAGTATTGGTACTTACCAAGTTCCAGGTAAGAAAAAGGTAGGTAGCCTCAGGCTTGTATCGGTCCCGCCCTCGTGATGAAAGGCACGATAGGGGTTTACGTTGGCAGGTAAGGAATGGCTCAGAGATCGGCTCGTTCACCAGCTTGACCCTATGGAAATGATAAGGTACCCCAGATAAGTATCGTGGCATAGAGACAACGAGGCACGGAAATAAATCGTACGTATTTGCGTGCGCGGGCATAATAAGAAATCAACCATCTTTAGCATAGCCTTCTGGGTCTACGTCGCACGACGATGGGTACCATTCATAAGAAAACCACCATGTTGGAACCATCGGCAGCCTGCTGTCCAGCGAACGAACCGAGTCTGAAACATATCAAGGTTCCCCATGTCTGTGTGTTATACAGCTGAGCATTCATTACCCATCGTTATTTTAGGATAGTATTATACAACGAATGATTAGGATTCAGGCCCTTCAAAGATGTAGTCTAGTCACTGTCCTACCTGTCCATCTTGGAGTAAACTAGGTATCCCCTGCACAACACTAAACTCTCGCAGCCCGGTTAGTGTTCAGGGGCCAAGACAGCGAAGAAGCCTGTGAGGTGACGACAGGCTGGGGAAAAATTAATACGTGTTAAAACAACGGCATGATCGAGGGTGTGGTATCATCGCTTCCAAGCACAGCCATATGCATTCCTGACCCTTGATGTAGTATGATCAATGTCCAACGCCAAAAACAAGCAATTATTACAATATGTGACCTATCCAGCCGACTCACCGGCTAACCAGAAGAGTCCACATCTAGAATGCATCTTCCAGAGGACAGTCGATGCTGTCATGTCCATCACGCTCACACATTGCGCACCATTTGGATGGGTCGATTATCCCGCTCTCCTTGCCTGCAAGCGGGCCAGAATCCTGGGGGTTAGGAAGGGTCGGTCCTGAAGTCAGAGCTTGGGCCGGGGCCGGGGCCGGGGTTGGGGTTGGGGCTACAGCTGGAGCTACGGCTGTCTTGGGCCTCATGGGGGACAGCGGCCGGGGAATTGCTTCTGCATCCATAGGGACGGTCAGGTTTCGGAGGCCCTCACGTGCCGCGTCTCTACCCCTGTTGCCTGAGGCCTGGTCATCGAAATGACTCTTCTCTTGCTCGTTTTGAGCTCCAAACATGTTTGTGCACGTGAGAATATCGTGCCCACTCGTTTCACATATCTCGCACCACAGTGTACTAGTCTCGGTGACCGAAGATAAAGCGTCACTCTCAGGCATGGGCTCCAGGGTTTTGTTACGCTTGTGAGTCTCCTCTGGCAACCGTGAATCACGTGCTAGGATAACAGTCCCCTTGGAGTCGCGGTAGGAGGATCGATCCGCGCTCCCAACCGTCATAGAGCTTGCTCGGTTGATAGTGACGCTTTTACGTCGTAGGTTCTCGATTTCCCGCTCGAGTTCCTCTTCTCGAGCGTTCTTGCTATCCAGCATGCTCCGAAGCTCGGCTACTTCTCGCTCCATCTTATCTTTGGCGACCCGACTGTCCATTGAGTTCTGTCGTTGCAGCTGGGTTGGGGTCTTCTCCGGAGACTCAGTTCCAGGGATGGAATCTCTGCTAAGGGAATGAATAATAGCTTTGAGGCCTCTGATCTCATCCTCCTTCTGCTCCAGGTCCTTCGACATGGATGCCCGATCTTCATTGTTGTTATTGCCATTTAGTACGGCGGAGGCCTTTTCACGTTCTCTTCGCAGTTCGGACCGGGTCCGTTCAACTTCTCCTCGCAGAAACTCAACCTCGCCACGGGCCTCAGCTTCGCCTCGACGAGCATCTTCAAGCCCCTCCTCAAGTTCTTGAACGAGTTCCTCGAGTTGCTTTAGTTGTCGCGCTACGCTCTCGACGTCGTCATGACGTTCCTGAACCTCCTGTAATTCCCGCTCAAGCTCCTGAATCTTCGCATCATATACCCTTTGAGTTTCAGTGCTAGCCATCTCAAGGGTATCAATCGTGCTTCGGAAATCAGCTCGGTGTGCATCAAACTCGGCAGTGAGCATGGCGATTTTTTCGTTCTTCTCTCGCAGCATGGCTCGTAACTGGGAGGTGTCCTTGCCGTCCAGACTACCTGACCGCATGCGTCCATTGTCTGATTGATCTATCAACTCTGTAAGTTCTGATAAACTACTTTCCATCTCAGCCAGCGCAGTAGCCTGCTCTCTTAATTGCCTATCACGGTCTTCTAGTTGGGATCTGAGACGCTCGACCTCTTCCTCGTTGGCTTGATTAGCGCGAGATGCAGGACGCTTGAAACCCATGGAGGACGTTATGGACCCTATGCTGCCATTTGTCTTTGTATGCACACTTGGAGGCGGTGGCATAGGTTCTTCCTCGTCGAAGCTGGATATGGGTTGCCCCAGAGCTGATGCGCTCCTTGGAGCTATGCTTGGTTTCCTCTCCAAACGCGGGGGCTTGTTTGGATCACCGGCCGTCCCCCGCACACTAGACGTGAACTTGGGGACGGTCGGGCTGCCATAGCGGGACGGAGGCTTCGGCGCAGGTGTCGCGATCGTCGGACGCGGAGCTGGTGTGAGTTGTAACTTGCGAACGGGCGAGTCCGGTCGCGGAAGCGACATCCTAGGTCGTTTGTTGTGGGGGCTTGGTGCCCGACCAGGTCCTACAGATTGGCTAAACTTTGGCAAAGAAGGCGTAGGGGGGGTATGATTGGTGGTATTCTGACTTGCGGCTCTCAGCCCGGCCAAGGACGTCCCCGACGGTGTATGTGGAAAAGAAGCAGGCGAATCGCGCTTCAACAGTTTGTTCGTCGGGACAAAAATACCAGAGCCGGGGACAGACGTAGCAAAATACGAGACGCTGTATGATGATGAAAGGACATTTTTCGTTAGCTATGTGTCGTTGACATGACAGTAGTTGGCAAAAGATTTGACATACCCATCAACCTCGCCGCTATTCTTTCCGCGTGATGCATGTTCCGAATGGAGTTCCACGCCGGCGAATATCCCCTTTCTCCCAGCGACAGTCCCAACGAAACGAATGGTGCCCATCATATTTCCCGGAACATCGACCTGATCACCAACAGCAAGATCATCGACGGGGCGAATGCCCCTGCCGGGGGTTAGTGGTGGCAGAGGAGGCATCTTGCGCTCAGACGACGACTCGTTGAAGACGCTATGGAGGGCGTAGCTTTCTGTGTCATCTGGAATAGACGCAAGCGAACCAGGCGTCAGCGCAGCCAAAGAGGCTTTGCGCGCAAGGCGGGAATGGGCGGAATAAAGATTGTTTAGGTTGGGGGTCGACGCAGTTCCGATGCCTCCAATGCCAGATTTCCTTCCCGGGCGAGACAAAGTGGGATGCTGCTGCCTCTGCGGATGGTGTAAGGAAGAAGAAACGGTGGTTGCCGACGAAGCCATGGTAGACAACCTTATGTTCCCCCTACCTTCCTTTGAACCTTCTAGCTTGGCCCGCTAAGGCACTGTAGGTACACTATAATAGCGTGGGTGCAAATTCAATAGGGGGGTGGTCTTGTCTGGGAGCTCCCAACTTTTGGCAGGTGTTTGTTTTTTTCTGCAATCGAACTTATTGGGGGGGCGAAAATGCGCTCTAATACAATCCGGTCCAATCGTGGGGCTCGCGCTGTCTGCTTTTGGCCCACCTGTTCCGTAAAGGTGCACCTGAAAAGCGGGTAGTGGCCGGACTCGCGGGTCGCGTGGGACAACAAAAACACAACACTACCCTCCTTGAAAGCTATGTACCCCTATACCGTACACCTTAAGAAGGTATCTGGCCAATCGGTCGGTGTACGAAAGACTAAAGAGCTGAAAGAAACATGAGAATCTGTCGAAATTATTTCTGGTCAGCCGTTGTGAAACAACAGGTTGTTTACAACGCACAGAACACGCCTATCTAAGACCGGATAGACTGGATAGACCGAGAGAAAGTGCTGAGAAGCACCGAATAGTTATGAATGGGGTTTGTGAGTGTGAGCGAGTATTATGCCCTGGACTTACTTTTATTTACATGCAATGTGGGCGGAGAATGATGTGTTTCGGAGGTGCTATTGCAAGACGCCAGTTAGGTCATGTTAAACGGGCAAGACTGCATTGACGGCACCAGAAACACACTTTACTTGACCTATCGACCATTGAATTGGAACAACAATGGTCCATTTGTGTACCTGGGTGTATGGGTATGGTGGTTGCAAGCTCAATACGTTGTTGGGCTAAGCGGTCAAGATTGATCAAGTACCGTTTGACACCTTTTTGTGGCTGTAAGGATTTAGCCTGCGTAGGTCAAGAAAAAGGTCGCAATTTGAACCGTAAAAGAGTAGGGAGGTAATATAAAATCGACGATTGGGTAGATAGGGGATAATAGGAGAAGCAGGGCCAGGTAGATTTTTTATACTTTAATAAACGAAGAGAGGTGGGTTAAAGGCCGCGGCTCCTCTGCTGTTTATTAAGACCATGTAGGGAATCTATGAAGACCTGACCGCTCATAAAACACCAGGTCAGTAGTTTGTCCATGAGGATTGACCTATCACAGGAATAAATATCTTTAGATTCTGCCCACTCTTGCCAGCACTGAGCACTCCTGCAGAGGAACTCTGCATGGTAGGTAGCTATTAGCAACAAGAACAAACATGCCTGCCCTGCTCAGTCGTTCGAACAACGGTGATTAGTTGCATACGTGCTGCCAGCAGCTAATGAGAAGCTGCTCGGTGGGCGCAACATGCTGCAGCTTGTCGCTTCGGGAATCGCTATTGGTCTTCCCAAAAGGTTCTTATGCCCAGATAGGTACATTATTTACTATTTACAGGTAAAACATGCATGTACAGGTACCTACATATGTAGGGGTATTTGTTTACTTCTGGAACACGCAGTGACGCGGGCAACTATTTTCGCGAGCTGCATTAGGCACGCACGAAGTGACTAGAGCAACGGGAAGGCCTGGTGACTATCAGCATACTAGGTATGTCCATGTGATATTCTAAGAAGACTGGAACTCGTTATCTTATGTTTGCAAGTTTTGCTCAGAGAAATTTGCAAGGCAAAAGCAAATTGCGTCACCGCCAGACTATTATGCTAACCCGGCCCGCGGGCTATGGCGCAGCCCTGGATCTGGTGGAGCAAGTGGTTTGATTACCCGGCAATTCGGTAAAGCCAACTTAACAATCCTGCCGGATAGGCTACCCAATTATATCTGAGCAAGCTACTCTCTACCTGAAACTACATAGTACATTCTAATCCCTGCCTAAGTCGGTATGTTCGATGTCGCCTAGTCCGTAGCAATGAAGGAATAAGGACAACCCATAGTTGAGCGAGTAGCAGCTATGTCCGAGCCGCTATACAGCGGAATGGTAACTTGGGCATTGTCACCTTGCTCCTACAGCCTCGCACTTCTCTAACAATACTTTACTATATTTCTTCGGCTACCTAAAATGACTAGCAGAGACAGTTAGTTCCCTTGCAATGATCAGGGATGGGCAGCTGTGTCCGGTTGCGGTATCGCTTGATCTCGCCTCAACAACAGCCCAGCTTCTTATCTGAACTATTGATTGATAAGAAATCCACAAAAAGTGTCAACCGCTGCCATATTTCTATATTGGGCGAGGGGGCCTAAGGTGGGGGAGGTTTTGCTAGAACGACACTGGGACGTAATAGATAAAAGGGTGAAGGCTCAGTTAGTGACCCAAGGAGCTGCCTCAAGTCGATTCGTGGGCGTGTTTGTAGGCAGGATGGAATCCGAACCACATCTTTCCATCTCGAGGCTTTATGGAATGCATGGTTGCTCTTCTGGAGATAGCACACTCAACTATTGGAGTCATGGTCTCGTTCAATAATATCGCCGCGACCCAGGGAGTGTGTTCCGTCATTCAAGACCATGGCTTCTCGGTGTCGTCTGCGTAGGCGCTGCTCCTCGATACTTTGGTCATTAACACGCGGTACTAGTTCAGCATGTGACGTATCGAGGGCAATGCCATCTCCATCCCCTTCGTTTACCATGCTGATCTCCAAAACAACCTTAATGTTGGATGATCTGTCTCTTTTCGTTCTCTTTAGCTTGCTAGCGAGTTTAGCCCTGACAAGGGCTTTTCGGCCGGCCTTGGACGTCTTCAAATGAAGGCAGATATCGCTGATCCTATTCTTTTTACGATCCATGTATAGCGCAAAGTTTTTACGTCTCTCCTCGTCAGCTTGGCCCCAGGGCTGTTTCGCCAGCCATTTCTCTACAAAGTTGGCTTTGACCAGTCTGTCAACGCCATATCTATGAACCAGGAGAGTGACTAGCATGAGGCAACGTCGTTCGCCAATATCGCGCAGAGGGTACTCATCGTACAGCGGATCGTCAAGCTTTTCATGCGGGGCATCGTCGAGGCTTAATTCTAATGACCGGACAATAGCAGAATAGCCTTTATGAGTGTTGAGTACTTCTATTAACGAGTCTTGATACGAGTCCTCTAGAAAACGTGTTAGTAAGTAATGAGTTTAAGGCTATGTGGTGGGAATGTTTACTGTCTTCCACCGCAAATATCAATGCGTTGAGATTTCGCATTCGTTCATCGTAGTCTTCGCGCGTGATGCCCCAGAGAAGCTGGTCGATAGCCGAGCTATCATTAACTGCCCGACCGGCAACTATCCTAAGGGCAGTGTCGCGTATAGCAAAATTGTAATGCCGTACAAGATTTTGAAGCGTGCTCAGCTTAAGGGAGTCTTCAGTGTCTTGTGTGATATATTGCGTCTTTGGTTGCGTTGGCTTGATCTCGGCTTCGTCGCGAAAATGTAGAAGGATCAGTTGCATAGCAGTGATACAGCCCACGGCCGCAAAACCAATACCGAGAGCGACAAAGCGCTCGTCTCGCGCAAAGGAGAAGTATCCCATGCTGAGAGCATCGTCAAGTCCCTATTCAAATTATCATTAAATGCTTTGCGTCGTACATAAATACTCTGATGCGGTTTAGTCTGAGCTCGGGGAATCAATACGTCGTCACTTAGGAAAAAAGCTTGGAAAGGACAGGTTAGTAGTGCCACAACTGCACGCACGAGGTTCCTCAACCATGTGGGTACATGAGTACACGGATACCTAGGTACCCATCAGGAAAGGAACGTTGGAACGTTGGAAGCTTGGAAGGCCTCGTTGCTCAAGCACTGCAGTTAGTAGTGCCTACCTTGTATTGTACAAGTAAAGTACCAAACGTGTTTAAACCAGTCCACGTATTCTCTTGCTCTAGGAAACCTAGGTAAACTTCCTATGGATTGCCGTAGGTTAGGTAGTTATATGTTAGCAGTATCTTAGGCCCATTATACTACCTACTATGCCTAGTGTAGGTACCCACCTCCAAGGGCCTACATATAGCAGTTGGACCTAATAAAACATCAAGGTATGCTGTACATCTGTACAGGCTTAGCAGGATAAGCCTTGATAAGATAAGGACCTGGCAGTGCTCTACCAAAAAAAAGTTCAAGAGTACCTTGTCACCTCTAAAGACACGGATAGCCCCTCCAGAGCCCAGGCGCAGGAGGAAACCTCGAGAAATCGCAAGTCTCCAATTGCCTTTCAACATGCCCGGATCTCAGCTCAAGAGGCTAAAGGCTTCTCTTCGAGAACAGGGCGTCATCGGCCCGCAGCAGAGCAAGAAGCAAAGGCAAAGGAACGCCCAAAATGGAAAAGTCGATAGGAACAAACGAGCCGTGGCCCTGGACGCTATTCGCGAACAGTTCAACCCCTTCGATTTCAAACACAATGCAAGGGGCCCTAAGTTCCAGGTTACAAGTAACCGCCCAGCTTTAGGTGATGCTGCGAAGGGTATTACCGGCCGGCCTGGAGACGCAAAGGCACTCGGCGAGGAGAGAGTATGTGCTGAACTTTCGAAATGGTCGCAAATATGAGAGACTAACTAGAGCTCTGCAGCGACGGCAAACACTCCTAGTCGAGATAAATCGGCGCAACAAGACAGGCGGCATCCGAGACCAACGGTTTGGCGAAGACGATGCCACGATGAGCTATGAGGAGAAAATGGCCCAACGTTTCGTGAGGGAGAAACAGAGTCACAAAGCTTCCATTTTTGATCTAGAGGACGATGGACCCATCGATGGACTAACCCATATGGGGAAATCTCTGCCATTTGACGACATAGACGACTTCGAAGAAACCGATCTTCTTAACGCAGAGGGCAGCGAGTCTGGTAACGAGTCGGCGGGCAACCCACGCGGGCAAAAGCGCGCGCGGGGAGAGGGCGAAGTTGAGGACGAAGATGACGAAAATATGGAAAAGGCACCGGAAAGAAAAAAGACTAAACAGGAGATTTACAAGGAGATTATTGCCAAATCAAAGCTGCACAAAGCCGAGAGGCAAGCACAAAAAGAAGACGATGAAGATCTAAGAGAAGAGGTGTGTTCCAGACCTCCAACACCCGCTGTCACCACTGCTAACTTATTATCTTGTAGCTCGACCAAGAACTTTCCGACATACAGTCCCTTTTATTTTCAAAGTCTAAACCGCAAAGTAAAGAAAGTGATGAGGCAACCATAACCCCAGCCGACTCCGGCAGGGAAAAAATGGAGCGCGATTACGATATTCGTCTCAGGCAGCTCGCTATGGACGGCAGGGCAAAACCGGCAGATAGGACTCTAACAGAAGAGGAAAGGGCTCGGCAAGACGCGGAAAAACTGAAAGAACTCGAAGATGAGCGACAAAAGCGAATGCGTGGAGAACAATTAAGTGATAGCGAAGACGAGGGTAGAGAAGGTCGTGGTGACGACAGTCACCCTTCAGCAGAAAATCCTGCCGAGTTTGTCGAGGAAGAGGAAGATGATTTTAAACTTGGACCGGGAATTCGGACACGCCCTACTGCGACAGAACTTGGCTTTGACGATGAGGACGACTTTTTCGTAGAAGACGACTTATTGGCCAGCGGTTCCGACTTGGAATTCATTGAATCTGAAGACGAGGATGATTCTTCTCAAGATGAGGTAGATGGGGAGGATGACCAAGAGGACGAATTCACACAAGGCCTCCTTAACGAGGAAGAAGAGCGCAATTCAGCTTTTAATAAGGATGCCAACATTACGAAGGACGAACTTGGTAACATTACCAGTTGTCCCGGGACACTGAAGGAACTGTTGGATATTTCTAATGGTCTATCTTCACAAAAAATCCCAGCTCTTATCAGGGAGATCAGGCAATTATACGATCCAAAGCTAGCCAGCGAGAACAAATCAAAGCTTGCCAGCTTTTCTCGGGTCCTCGTTCAGTACCTCTCCCATTTGCCAAATACACCAAATCCTCCAGCATTTGCCACGATGGAGAGAATCATACAACGTGAGTTACCTTTTCAAGCCATATCCGCCATCGCCGGCGTTATTTTCTGGGAACATGGGCTGTTTTGCTCTGATACTCTTTGCAAACATTGAAACGTTGAGTACTGACTATTCATCCGCCGCAGACGTCTGGTCACTCGCAAAGTCGTTCCCCATAGACATTGCGGAGGAATTTCGCACACAGATCAATGATATATCCAGCAGATGCCTTACACCTATGCCAGGCGATATGATAACCTTAGTGGCCATCGGGACAGTCTTTCCACCTAGCGATGCGTTTCACCAGGTCACTACGCCAGCAATGTTACTGATCACGCGATTTTTGAGTCAGAAAATTCCCAAAAATACGATGGATTATGTTCAAGGGACCTTTATGGGCTCTCTAGCCCTACACTACGTTCAGTTGTCACAGCGGTTTTGCCCAGAATTCATGAACTTCTGTTTAAACACGCTTGTGTCGCTCGCACCAATCAAATCGGGTGAGAAACTGGGCAGTTTCCCGCAGCATGAGCCCGCTGTGGGTATACGTGTCAACGGCGCCCGCAAGGTTGAGGTGAAAAAGCTAGAGCCTACGGCCTGCTTTTCTCCGCCCGGCTCTGAGAAAGAAGATTTGTCGACTAAAGTTGCGGTCATGAATACCACTCTCCAACTTTTGGACGCAGCCTCACAGCTTTATGCCGGAAAGTCATCATTTACCGAAACATTCGAGCCAGTGAAGCGCGTATTACGCCACCTGTCTAAAAGCTCGTGCACATCCCAGCTTCCCCCGGCCCTGACTGAGCGTATTACAAAACTGCAAGGGAAGCTAAAAACCATGCTTACCATGGCCAAGCTGGCTCGGCGACCGCTCGAACTGCATCATCATCGACCTCTCGCGTAAGTATCCAATCTGAACTTCCACTACATGCGTCCTCCTTTTGGCCGTTAGGAACCCTTATATGCTAATGGTTCACCATAGTATTAAATCATCGATTCCCAAGTTTGAGGACTCGTTTGATCCGAACAAGCACTACGATGCTGATAGAGACCGGGCCGAGCTCGCCAAGCTCAAGGCAGAGCACAAGAAGGAGCGCAAGGGCGCCATGCGGGAGCTGCGGAAGGACGCAAACTTCATGGCGCGCGAGAAACTCAGAGTCAAGAAGCAGAAGGACGCCGCGTACGAGAAGAAGTACAAGAGGCTCGTGGCCGAGATCCAGGGAGAAGAAGGCCGCGAGGCGAATGCCTACGAGCGGGAGAAACAGGCGAGGAAACGGGCGGCCAAGAGACAGGGTTAGCCGTTGCTTTATTAGTAGTATATATACTTTTATGGCCCATTACGGCGCTCTTATGGCGCGAAGGCCGTTATTGTCCTTGTAAGCGGGACTGCCAATACCAAAAATTTGATGATCAGAGAAATATGCGAGCATCTATGCACTCTAGACTTGATTGCCGTTACACCACATCCCCGATGAATGCTCGTAAAGTTCTGTCTCAATGCAGTAACGTATTTCAACATAATCAGCACCTGGATTTCCTCTCAGGTGTATCTTGATCATTTATTCTTCATTCATAGGCTCATTCCCCCAATATGGTATATGCAAAACCCCCATATTATAATACACAGAATAATACACACACATCACCTAACGTAAGCTTTTTCGTTTCACCCTCCCAATCCCACTCAGGGCCTTTAATAATTTGTCATGCCGGTGTCTCCTTCGTCCTTTAGGGTTTCGCTCCCTGAACTATATTTCTATTCCCAGTCCTAGTTCTTTTCCCGCGTAATTATTCTCCCATAAATTCTTATCGCATCACATCACATTCTTACGTGTACGCAAGTGGGTTTTTTTAAGGGGTACGTCCCCGACGGGTTCATTCTTGCCGGGATCGGTCTAGAGGAAGGAACCCGGCTGTACCGTCTTTATCAATCGGAACTCGTGCATATTGAACGGCGACAGACTGCGGTTCTCCCTTCCTTTTATCCCTACGCCCGGCAGCTTGTACAACAGGTTATGTGTCGCCTTGCGGTCAGACACAGTCGCAGAATTCATCTAGGTTTGGCGGGGAGATCCTTGTGCTTTTTACCTCTTTCTCTACCGCAGGAGCTTTCGATAGGTAAGGTAGAGACGTAGACTTTTTGGCTTTGGCTTCAATGCCCAACAAGTCCTTAGCACCCAGCAACAATAACAATAACGCTTGGAGGTAACGCGGTGTTATGTATGTAGTGTGTAAGGTGATGCAAGCTCTCGTGAGACCGTGTGTGCTGCTAGCACGGCATAACCCCCCCATGGGGGTTTCTGTATGCTAAGTTAGACGTGGTTTTTCGTCCTGTTTCCTTCGGTTTCCCTTGCTGCTGTGGCAGCAGACACATAAAGATGTATGTATGCAGCTTGCTATCTTGGCCGATGCTTGATAGCTTGTCGTATCGTCTCGTACGATGTGGGCCTAGCTTGAAAGCAACAGAGGCAGTAAACGCCTCCATAGAGCAATAGTAGTGGGCTAGCCCGACGAGGAGCTTGGAATTATGCACGGTCACCTCGTCGGAGACCACGGTCTCGCCATTTGTTCTTTTCCAGCAGCATCTGGGCCAGCTTCTCATCCGTGGGATTTATTTGCGTATCGTCCCGGAAATTTTCTATCGTGGTGCATGATGTCGTCTCCCTGCTGTAAATGGCCTATTAGTAAGTTAGAAGGCGAGTTTGAAAAGGCTGCTTCAGGTCATCCCACGGACCTGATGGATAGCAGCTAGTGATCGGAGCATACTGTTCCATACCTGGCACGGGACTCGATCGTGGTATCGGACCATGGGCCCCACCGTATCCAAAGCCATAACCATGGCTATGACCGGCCACGACCGGCTGCATTAGGGCTCGCCGCTTCTGCAGAAAGGCCAATATCTCCTCCTGCTGGCTATCGTTCAGCCTCGAGAAGCTCTGGAGCGCGTTGATCATATTCGAGTCGTATCCGGAGGTAGCAGAGAAGCTGGGTACGCCTCCGTCCGGCAGGGGGTAGATGCTCGAGGGAAACTCGCCTGGAAATTCTTCCTCGAACGGAAACATAGGCGTTGACGGCATAGGCGTCACGGAAGAGTGAGGAGAGACGTAACCGGGACTCAGCCCAACTGGCGTTATGATCGGGTCGTGGGCGTACTCGTCGGTTTCTTGCGAGTAGCCGTTTACCGGGTAGCCAACGTACGCGCCCGTGTCGCGGCTCGGGCCGTTCGAGGGCAGTGACTGCACCCCCACTGCTTCCACTGAAGCCACTGGGCCCATCATGGGTGCTGAAGACAGATAAAACGGCGCCGGGCTGTGCGACGACTGCCTAGATCCACCGATCTCTACGCCAACGAAGTCTGGTGCTGGCGTCGTCGGGTTGTACTCAGTCTCGTCTGAGACCGAGCTCATGGAGTCGTTATGAGAGTCCGACTTGAGGATCTCATCTAGCAGCGCTAGCTTCTGCTTTCGTTTCTCCCCTAGCAGACACGTTAGCTGGGCCACCGACTGGCCACGGCCACGGCCACGGTTATGTCGCGAGGCACATGAAGACGTACGATAGGCTCGGGATGCTATCCTATTTTGCTCCTTTCGTATATCACTGTTTCGCCCCTTCCGCTTGCGACTCTGGCCGTCTGAGGCCGTAGGTGAGTTCGTTGTTATCTCCATGATGGCGACAGAGGAGGTGAAGATCTTCGACGAACTATGAGGTGAATAGAGGTTGAAGGTGCGGATATAGAACGGCGATGGTCGAAACTACCAAGAACAGTTGACCTGCGATCAAGTCGGGGGAGGGATTAGGTCATATACTAGCGACGGACTTAATGAAGTTATTTAATATATAAGCAGTGAAGCCTGAGGGACAGGAGTGTTCGGCACGTAGGTATATTTTAGGGATTACTGATATTAATTGCCGACTCCATTTCCGGAGGCATGGATGTGATGTAACCCTTGTACTTTCGGTCACTAGAGCGGTGGGCGTATTATCCCAAGAAAGAGCGTCTATTTTCGAACCTATGTGGCTTGCTCGAGAGATCGTGACATTCGTTGTATTTCACAGGATCTCTGACCAGGTCACTTCTGTTGGGTTATGCCGGGTAGTGCGCCGGAGCAGGTATGCTATACTGCTTAAGTATACTTGGGGGAATTCTGGCCTAGTCGTACTCGCTTCGGCTATGCGAGTTGCGAGCTTCCTACCCGCCTGAGCAGTATAGTTTATGTACGTACATACTAGATAGCACGTAGTCTAGGGTGGTGGAGGACCCCCATCAATAGCCGGGTCATACTCCATATGTACGTACTGTACATTCTGCTGTACATGCCGCTGTACTTCAAATGGCGGAGAATGAGGATCATTGTGGTCATCTTACACCACGTAGCAAGCATGGTAGTGGAAAGAAGGTTGACAAAGGGACTGGGTTGGTTCCCCGAGTGCCCTCCGTCCTTGCATGCCGTAACCATGACACCACTGCATGCATTGAACATTCAGCCTTTCCATTCGGGGAACACCGAATCCTTCTCACCAGTGCGCAACTTCAACAACGCCATGCACTCCTGCCGACACGCCTCCTTAATGATATCTCCCTACAGTACCAAAGAATTTTACCGTTAGTGCAGTTTGTCGAGCCACGTTATTCTCTAGGCCAGATGCGGACCACCCCATGCCTTGTTGATAATTAATTGATGTAACCCTTCACGTTCTTGTAGGTAAGAAAGTACATACATATGCATGTATATCATCTACCCTACCCTAGAGGCTAGAGGTACATAGCACGTATTGTTATGTAAGTAGTACCTTATGTAAGTGTGTACAAAAGAGGTATGCACAAGTCGCCTCCCCTCCTTCTCCTTAAGCCTCGGCATCCCGTAGTATGTAAATATAGAGGCAATGGTAGGCGGACAAGGCATTTTACTTCTTGGTCTTGTTCGATGCCGGTACCTATTTGAAATCCTTGAAATAGTTAGGATTAAAATAACTCTGTCTCGCCTCGTCTCTAGCCTTTCCAATACTACAAATCAGATTTGCTATAACGGTGCAAGCACTCTTCGGCTGTAACCGTAACACATTGTAGTTCCAGTAGATCGATCAATCTTATCGTGTCTCTCGCTACATACAGCAGTAGCTTTTGAAAAAGTTCTAAGCAACTTCAATATTCTCTGCGTCTCGTGTTAGAATCAGTTCACAGATGGGAGTGGGGCGAGTTGCCGCGTGAAGAGAACTGATAGGCTGAATCTTTCCCTAAGCCATGCGCCTGCCGATGGGGTTTTCGCAACCTTGGAAGGTTGTTCGCTGTTTGTACCCCTGGTTCTGCCCTGGGCTAGCCAAAACCCAAATATGCTCCACCAATCTAAGCCTTATGGGAAAAAGTACCCTCTGTAGTAGCCCTATGGTTGTCAGGGACCCATTGCTGACTGATAGTCTTTGTCATCGCAGATGTCAGGCCTGACCCCTGCTAGGGCATCTTCATCTGTGTCATAACCATAGCTTTTTATGGGTCTCGGTCGTTTTGTGCGGTGTGTAAACTTGCCTTTTACGGTTTAAGCCCGCCTGGAATACCGGGCAAACTCCCCAGCTGCTCCTACTTTGATACCACCTCGATGCATATAATTATGTAAGATAGGGCGATGCTACAGTGTTTCCACTCACGGCTGTATGTCTCCGTTGATCAATATTGACAAGCTCAAGTTTAGATCAGATTTTAGATCTTTGTGTAATTGTCAACACCAAGCGGTATAGGCAGGTGTGCCGGTCAGAAGGTATGTAGTACTGCGGTACTGCATACCTAGTACATATGCAGTAGAAGAAACAAAAGTGAGATCGAGTCCAAGGGAGTGGCAATAAGTACTAGGTATGTCATCAAGTCGTGGCTAACAACGTAATCGATACCCCGACAGAAAAAGCAACCTCACATCAAGCGCTGTGTAACAATCACATACATATCTCACTCAACGTGCAATAAGTAAGGTGCATGATCGCAATCACTTTACAAAGCACACAATTTATGTGGACTTCCCGGGACTTGCCCGAGGTTTGCTATATTTTGGTTTACTGATACATATATAGCATATAGCATCCTGAGGCACTATGTAGCTAAAAGCTTCAGCACTAGGCGACCCCGAACGTTTCGATGGTTTACCCGCATTGGCAATTCCTAACTCCCAACATGGGATAGCAGAACTCGAGTTCTCTGAGATATACCTAGGTTATGCATGTTCCCGTCAACAAAGCCCTGCTCGAAATCCTTCGTACCGCGGGCATGGCTACCCGGCGGTTGCTCTCCACTGTCTGTAAGCCCTAGATTAGGTAACGATGCAGAGTACATATGTATCCGTGTTATGTAATGCATCTGGCAAGAAGTACGTGATATCTCAATTCTTACTTTTCCTCGGTTCTGCTCCGGCCTTTATCTACGTACTTAAGTACCGCCGGGCTGTACCTACCCAAAGTCCTGTACCAACTCCAGTTGTCTGTATTTTACCGTAACTCCAGATCGTAAGGTCGATTTTAATAAGCTTGCTTGGCCCGACTTATGTCATCCGTACATATCTATTGTGCATGAGCAAGGATCACATACTCTCACAAGGCGTGCTGAAACGAGTCCTCCGCGTCTAGCACAGCATGACTTAGCGAGCGACTAAAAACCTGTTAACAGCCTCGACTCTGGGGCCAACCGGCGCCGTTCGTCTGGGGTGTACCCACATATAGTAGGGCCAGGAGAGCTGAAGCTGCAGATAACCAAGGATCTGAAAGCATCACAGGACTTTATCTCTTCCTTCTTGATCTCGACAGCCTGTACTAACATATTTCGCTAGTACGGGGAACCTTGCGGTGTAGCCCTAAGCAGGATTCATGTTACTTAGGCGTACTTGCTAATTTATGACGATACGTTCCCCCCTTACTACCACAATGAAGTTTTGCTCACCCTTGATAGCTATAAACTTGTCCCAAGTAAACCAGGTATTAATAAGGCTGTAACGGGGTCTTGGCAAATACCGTCCTACTCCATCCTACATGGCCCTAATGTAGGATAAGTACCATACGTTTCAGGATGGCAGGGCTTCGATGGTTGGTACCATTCCGACACTCGGAGTACCGAGTGTAGTGCACATGTGACTGTTCTCTTCTCGACGTGAATTCCACGGTGATAGGTATGCAGGTATCCCGTTAGATCTGGTAGACAACGGCATACGGGAACAGAGCCCCTTCATGGCAACGGCTCTAAATCGGGAGTCCGTCACAAACTGGGGTGCTGCCTCTATTATTCACTAGTTTGGATAAAAACTGAAGGAGAGCCTAGGGGCTCGATATCCCGAGTCTTACATGAATCCCACTAGGCAGAGTTGGTGACTGTCAGTCAACCTGTACCTACCTATGGTTAGCCGCCATATCGTCCTTTGTCTCATATGCAGCTAAAATTAACGCCGAACGGGAGCTTTTCTGGAGACGAGCTAGATAAGTACTGGGTTACGAGGCTAATAGGATGGACCTTCTAGAAACATGGGTATGGGCAACAAGCTTCCATAGGCACCGCGGTAGCACATAGGGCAACCATTAGTCAAGAAGAGCATTCCTTCATTGCGGGTTGGGGCCGCCACAAACACTAAAGTGCTGGCCCCTGGGATATGCCTATACAAGTTAATGTACTTTTGAAATTTTGACAAGCGTTGTGTCATGGCACACGCCTGTCAGATACCAACCTAGTTGCATAAGGGGTCGCTGCAATACTTACCCTGCTCGTATTCTGTTCCGTAAATATACACCCTAAACTACCCTACATACTAAGTAGTAGATCATCCTTCAAACATCAGGGTTATACCTGCCAGCATTAACGTTTCTCTTAAGGCAGAAGGTGCAATATAACGGTTACCCTTACCGTCACGAGCACCAGGGTATTTTTCCACCAATGAAGACATCATCCATACAAGGCTGGAATGCCATCCGAGTTTGTCCACAGGGTCTATACACCGTGGATGATCACTATGGAAGGAACGTAGGGTGATCTTGGTAAGCAGCTTCTTTGTCGTTTTGTGATTGCCATGCTATATCTCTGTTTGATTATAGCTTGGGTCTTCTAGGTGGCTCGGCGTTATTCCTGAGCCAATTGTATTGAACTAAGAGGTAATTACGGTATCTCTGTCCATGATCTCCGCGAGAGACAAGACTAGATACCAGGCCGCGAGATTGTCCTTCGAGAATCTAGCCTTATTATCTAAAATAGGTAATAAATGCACGCATAAACTGAATTAAGGTGGGATTGCTGGGCAGCTTACACAGATCGGTACCACGGCTCGCGTTAATGGTGGTTGGTAGCCCGGCCAGTGGCTTGGTGGTCACATGGATAAGTGGACAGTACTACAAGCATTGGAGCCAGTGGATGTTGCCCCTGAACTGGGGAAATTTTGGTGTCTCTCGACTCTCTCTTGATTGTGTACCGTAAAGTCATTACACGGCGACTTTCTCCTGTTTTTGATACATGAGTGGTTCTATTATTGGATTCAACGTTACCATTTAGCTGCCCGTGCCCGCGGACTCGGGGCGTAACGGTGTTCCCGAAGGAAATTCCCGTCGCGAACAAATCCGTGTATTGTTGCGAGTGTTTGTAACATGACAGCAGTTCTCGTACATATACTGGTCTTGTACACTACAGTTACCCTAGAAGTTCCTGTTCCATCGTTTTTCTATCCCTCCCTCTGCACTCCTTATTGCTTCCGTGTGTCTGATTTCACAGTCCTTTCCATGTTTTGTCCCTTTCCTTACCAATAATTTTTGTCCTTAATCTTAGGCTCCCTATTCTTGTACTTCTGCCACACTCACCGCACCGGTATCGAGTATAAAAATAGAAAACACTTTGTCGGGTTCGTTTCAAACGTCTTGGTGGGAATTATATTGTCGTATTCTCGTGTTTGCAGCAAGATACTTATCTAATCTACCATGAAGAGTCCTCTGTACGTGGAAACATAGATATCCATGGCGCTGACGAAGCGTAAGCTGTTTTCTTTTTGATGACTGGTAATCTAACATCTATTTCCATCTGGGACGAAAGTGCATCGCACTTTCTGCTGAGGGGCGGTACTTTTCTTCTGAGGACAGGTTCTGCTCGTGACGGCCTATATACCAAGACGTTTAGCTGGACGAACTTTCTGTGTTGGTTATGCTCGTAGTCGGAGGTGGAACGATGGATTAAACGTATTGGGATCTATAATGACTGGGATGTAAGTTTGAATCAGGATTGAGAATTTCTATTTATATTCCGTGTTGCTACTACAACGATATCTATCTAGGTACCCTCCGACTTACTTACATACTTACTTCGTAAGTGGGGTGGTAGGAACGCCTAGTAGCACCAACAAGTTTCCCTGACATTTGCAAGCATTTCGGTATAGGTATTAATATGATCCGACTTGTTGCTTTGAATCGAGAATCTTGATCTTAATCTGGTGAGCTGAAGTCTGTTTACAGCCCTATTTGAAGGTCAGATGGGCCACAGTTTATATGCACTACTTTATGCTCTAGGGAACTAGTCATCAAAAGCATTTTTGACTACATCATGACGTCCGTAGGAGGCGTACGGTACCCGGCATCTCGTGCGAAGCTGATTAGAAAGCTGCCGAACTCAACCTCACTGTACTTATCTAATAAGAGCGTTGTAGAGAAATAAACATAGGCTAAGCGTGCGTGGAGGAGATCTAGCCTTGGCTTCTCGAGCTCTGCAATCTGTATACGTTTTACCTACCTATACGTACGTGGAGTTTCCAAATATACAAGTTACAACACACATACAGCACACGTCCCAAAATCTGTTAACCGGAACTTAAGATTTCCCATTCCGCTGTAAGACATTGCATCTGAGCAGTGAGCGCATGGAATTGGGTCAGGAACCCTAGCTCCAGGACTGGGCTCCACTTCTAGCCAAAACAGCCTTAGCCCCTGTAACTGTTCCATTGCATTGCCGGAATCAGACAGAAGATGCACTAGCCAGAAGTATCTACCAGTACTCTCACTCTTAGTAGTACCAAGCTCGTAGCGCAATCTGGCCCATTTGCACACCAAAAGCTGCTAACCTGGTAGCGTTCAGCCGCCTCCAGTACTTCGGGCTACATGGCAGCCCACGCCACGATTCTATTTGTTTCGATGGGAGGTTTCTAGTGGCGCATGCAAACTGGACTTGGGAAACCTTTGAAGTTTTGTTGGTAGGCACGGGCAGCAGGCTCTGGTAGCGGCTCCATCCAGTATTCGGTGTACTGTAGCGCAGACAAGACTTCCACTATTGCCATGTCCCGCCTTGCTTGATTGCTAATGCCTCTTTTTCTCAAGATAACATCATAACGATAGCGCACGCCTTGATCAGATTGGTTATTTTGTGTCTGCAGATTCCCTCGCTATTCTTCTTTAGGTTTGCCCATTCGCAGTAGACGTTATACATAGCAGCTAGGCTTTTGCGCGCCCGACAAACCTCCAGATTGTTCTGGAAACCCGAGGCTACCGGGGTTGCTTCCGATACCATCCCTCCCTACCAACCTACCTTCCTACCATACCATTCCATCCTACACCACCACATCTACTTTTACCAAACACCCACCATTGATCTACTTCCACCATTCACTTGCCATCTACACTTACCGTCCCGGTAGCTCAGTCTCGCATCCAAGGTGAAAGGTGACTACTTCGTTGGAAACAGCCCAGTCGAAGACTTTGCAAGTGGACGCATATACACCCAACATACTGGTGAGTAGCCGACGCCCTTCCCCCATGATATTCGTCCATATTATTCAGGCAGGGTATTCTTATTTTTGGCGCGGTCTCTTCCTCCCAAGCTTGGAACTGAATCGTGCTGTTGTGGGGCGCACTGCTCAACATTTCTGTTGCCTTCTACCAAACAATTTCGGGGGTCCCTAGCTTGTGATCACATCTAAGAAAACCCCACTACTTTCTTGTTATTAACCTTGTTGTTGTGGTTACTTTCTGCGTCTTGCGAAACCTTCACTTTCTCGATAGGAATTCTTTAACCTGACAGGACTTCTTGTCCCACATTCGCAGATCCTACTCGGTGTCAAGATCATATATACTCTTAACCCTGCCGCCGACATTTACATACCCCGCGATCGTGTCGGCTCAAATAGATCGACAAGATGGTAAAAGAAACCAAGCTCTACGACATCCTAGGCGTATGTCTCTGTATCCACAAATACTCTGAGCAACGGTAGAACTCGTACTGACATGTTCGCAGGTTTCGGTAACTGCCACTGAACAAGAGCTCAGAAAAGCCTATAAAGTGGGAGCTCTTAAATACCATCCAGGTTGGTTTACTTTCTGTGCCTTCGCTGATCGTGGGCTATATGCTAACTCGTCGGCGCAGATAAGAATGCTCACAATCCCGCTGCCGAAGAGAAGTTCAAGGAAATCTCCCACGCTTATGAAATCCTATCCGATGCGCAAAAGCGGTCGCTTTACGACCAGTATGGTGAGGCCGGATTAGAAGGTGGTGCCGGTGGTGGCATGGCTGCTGAGGATCTCTTCGCCCAGTTCTTTGGCGGTGGTTCCTTTGGTGGTGGCCTTGGTGGCATGTTTGGCGGCGGTATGGGCGGCCAATCACGCGGACCCCCTAAAGCACGGACTATCCATCACACACACAAAGTTTCGCTAGAGGACATCTACCGGGGTAAGGTTTCGAAGCTTGCCCTACAGCGCTCGGTCATCTGCCCTAAATGTGAGGGTCGTGGTGGAAAGGAGGGTGCGGTTAAGCGCTGCCCCGGCTGTGATGGTCACGGCATGAAGACCATGATGCGTCAAATGGGTCCCATGATCCAGCGATTCCAGACTGTCTGCCCTGACTGTAGTGGTGAGGGTGAAATAATCAAAGAGAAGGACCGGTGCAAGGGTTGCAACGGCAAGAAGACCATAGTCGACAGAAAAGTATTGCACGTTCATGTCGACAAAGGAGTCAGAAGCGGTACCAAGGTCGAGTTCAGAGGTGAGGGTGACCAGGCTCCTGGCGTGCAGGCTGGCGATGTCGTGTTTGAGATCGAGCAGAAGCCTCACCCTAGATTCACGCGGAAAGAGGATGACCTGCTCTACCGCTGCGAGATTGAGCTAGTCACAGCCTTAGCAGGCGGTACTATCCACATTGAACACTTGGACGACCGATGGTTGAATGTGGAGATCATGCCTGGTGAGGCTATTGCGCCAGGTAAGTCAGCCCTCAACCGGACCTTTTTTCCTCTTGTCTGTTAGTTATAACAGCTACAACTAACATATGCGAATCTGTAGATGCTGTCAAGATGGTGCGCGGACAGGGAATGCCCTCCCCTAGACATCACGATTACGGCAACATGTACATCCAGTTTGCCGTGAAGTTCCCTGAGCGTGGATGGACCGACGATCCTGAAGCCTTCGAGGCACTCCGAAAGATCCTCCCACCCCCGTCTATGGAGGTCGTACCCCCAGCAGATGCTATGACTGATGCGGTCGACCTCGAAGACTTGGACAACTCCAGCCAAGCTAGAGGCTTCGGAGGTGCCGCTGCTATGGATGAGGACGACGAAGATGGCCACCCGCACGCTGAGCGTGTGCAGTGCGCCTCGCAATAAGTAACTTGGTCCCAAGGCAAATGATGTCATAACTTCGACAACCGCCAGGTTTATCTACCTGAAGGTTGCTCACAACTGGCCTGAACTGCGGCCAAGTCACGTAAGAGACGCGATATTAACGGCGTGATGTTTCGATGCGAGGAAGGCACGATGTCTAGCTTTCCATAAAGGATATGCATGCTGGGAGTTTCATGAGGAATTACGAGGGAGGGCATAGAGGCTAAGATGGTCTCCCCTTGAGAGTTAATACGACATTGCTTCGGAGGCATCAATGCCAATTGGCCAAGCATATTCTCTTGTGTCGTGTTGCTTTTGTAAGCAGGCGTTCAGATAGGTCATAGAGGGACAGGGCAGCTTCTGTTGTTTTAATTGACTTTTGCATTCGGAAATATCTCGCCATGGTGCAAATATGAGTCGTCTGTAGCTACGCCATTCCTACATTATTAGCTGCAAGTAATGGAATAAGATATTACTTGGGGTTACCTCTACTGCAAACAGGCAAGCCTCGCATTAATCATACGCTTGTTAATGAACTGTTAGCGTTACCTATTTTCAGGATTTTGGAATATTCTGGGATAGTATTTGGCTGTTTAACTTCCCCTGACCGACCCCCTCCTCTTTTTTTTTGTTTTTTTTTTTGGTTGGGAGACTTGGAACGGTAGATCCATCCCATCTGTGGGTTGTGTATGAGTCTTGGAAGAGTTCAAAAGCCACTTGGTCCGGTATCTGTCCAAGGACCTCATAGAAATTGAACTAATTATTTTGCGGATCAAGGACAACATTTTTGCAAAAGTATTCTCATGACAGCGTAACTTAAGCAGTTTTTATTTCTTTTACTTTTTCTTTTCTTTTTCTTGCATATGTACATTTGCACATACATAAACCAGCTACTTACTGACTACTCTACCTCCATTTTCGTATCCGAAGCCTGCTGCTCCGGCGTCAGCTCAGGGGCTGCTTCTCCTCCTCCTGCTGCTGATCCCGCCTGGTCACCTTCGTGATCTCCTCCTTCGTCAAATTCCGTCTTCCGCAGATTCTCGACCGTGTACAATGCTTTGTCTAAGTCCTTGCGCGAAATGGACATATCTTCCTCGCTCGTACTGCCCTGGACAGTACCCGCTTCACCCCACGTTGTACCTTCGGGTCCGAGGACTAGTAGTGACTCATTATTGTTGTTGCTGTTGATTGGATCGATGGCTACGAGGAGGGTTTGGCCTGATGATCCTAGCGCTGTGATGTCGAGGGGGTTCCCGCGTAGAGTGAGAGTTGCTAGATGTGTGAGAGTATTATTGTTGTTGGGGTGTAGTTGGAAGATGAAGAGAGCGGGGATGCTGTGTTATAAGTGTTAGTAGGTGAGTGTTTGTGGTATCTATGAAGTTTGTTCACCCATGAAGAACTAGGGGGAGAGGGTAGGAGATGGAGGGCTTCATTTACCGTTCACATATAGCCACGATGTGACATTCGCCGTCCAATTCATACGCGAAAAGCTTCGCGACAGCAATCTTGGCCGCGTCCGGCCGCACGGCCCGGACGTGCGTCAGCAGATCGGTCGTGCCTAGCAGTTTCCCCCTTAGCCAGTCCCACACGTAGAGGGCGTCGTCGCCACCGCCGGAGACCAGGATCTCGCCGCGCGCCGCCAGTGGCGTGCAGAGAGCGTTGACGAAGGAGCCATGGCCGAGACAGTACGTCTCGATGACGTGCGTCTGGGGAATGCCGCGCGAGACGCGGATGTGCTCGTCCCGGTCGGCAGTAATAATGTAAGGTCTGCCCTGGCTATCTTTGACGCTCAGGATTCTCGTCAGCATCGATACGTGACCCAGTAGTATGTGGTGCGCGAACGTGGGCCCTTCCTTGGGCAAGTCCCGCTTTACGTTGGCCTCGCGCTGGCGCAGCTGGTCTTCGAGTGCTCGCCTGTTGCGCTGCGAGTGCACCGTGAAGGTGTTTGCACCCTTCGGTGGCTGTGTGACCGGCGCTGGGGTCGAAGAAGCTGAGGCAGCTCTTGATGACTCGTCTCCTGGTGACGGGACTAGGGGTAGCGCGTAGACGTCGCCGAACTTGTCTGCACTGAGAATTGTGTTCCCGTCTGCTGTGAGGGCGAGGGAACAAGGGCGCTTGGGCATAACTCTGCCAGAACTGTATGAGAACATGATTTGCTGAAAATGTCTCGAACGAGAGAAAACACACATACCTTTGACTGACTTCCTTCAGCGATCCTTTGCCATCGTGTTCGAAAACCCAGAGCGTCTTATCTTGCCCCGTCACAGCTATCGCGTGACTACCATCCTCCGTCGCCGTTAGAAGGATTACAAAGGGTAGCTCTGGCTCTGGGGGTTGTCCCTTTGACTTGTTCTTCTGCTGGGTCTTCTCCCCGTTGGCCAGTGTGTCTGGAGTCTCCTGTCCATTCTCTCCACCAGCACCAGCACCGCCTTTAGCATCCTGAGAGTCTTCTACCTTCCGTCGCTTAGACGGGGGCTGTTGTTCTTGCGCCTGCTCTCCATTTCCCGCTTTGTCATGCTGCGCTTTCTCGGGTAAGCTGCCCTTTTCTGCTTGCTTGAGAGATGGATGACTCCACGTGAACAAGAGCTGAGGGTCTGTGCTGAGATCAAAAGTCTGGATGCTGCAACCCTTAGCGGCACAGAATAATGTGCCTTTTCCTAATGGGCTGAGGCATTGGTATGGCACGCCCATGTTTTGAAGTTCGCTGTGACCTGGATATCTGAACAACACCAAACCCTGATATTGAAACTTTTAGGGTTTTAAGTAACCTTTTGTGTACGGCGTTGGTTTTCGATTCCGAGGAATGAGAGTCACAGGCGTTTCGAACGAGACAATACTCTCCCAGCACATATATATGTATATATGACAATAACGTTTGATTCAGGAGCCTCTATATTTAAGATTTTCAACGATCATGATACGCCACTTTCACAAGTCTCAAATATTGATACACCCTGAAGGTACCTATGTACACAGTCGCAAATGCCAGAAAAAAGACGTATGCAGCTAATCCGAATATGTGGAGCTCCCAAGGTTCTAGTTGCTAATTCAGGAACAGGGCACTGTGGCGCAGCACGCCTAAGACAGTAGCTTCAGCCCCCTTTCTCACTATCTCAGCTGTATCTCCAGCTATGTCTAGTGTGTCTACAAGGGCGTTGACAGTAATGAAGTCCTATCTGCATGCATTTATCTACCTACATCTTGCCAGGTATACGAATATGTGAAAGAGGAATAATATTTCAGCATGATTCGATGTCAGTACAATTAATACAACCTATTTTGCATTCAATCAACCCCAATTGATTAGCTTCGTCCCAGATGCTGTAATCTTACCAATACTCCAAATCTCGATCGAACAATCGAACAATCGAACCCGAAATTCCCGAACCGTCCGACCAGCTTCTAGTAGCTTTGACTGGCAAGTTCACATTGCGCATACTTGCGCAATTAACGACCACCCTCGAGAAGAGACCATCCATTTTGGTTAGCCATGGCGCAGATTCTGCAAGAAATTATATATTCCCTAGGCAATTGCCTAAACTGCTTCCCCGGCTCTCCAACCCTCAAGATCAACAGCCGATCGTTCAAAATCCTACGTCTTCTCGGTGAAGGTGGTTTCAGTTATGTCTACCTTGTCCAAGATACGGCAACGGCGGAGCTTTTTGCTCTGAAAAAGATTAGATGTCCCTTCGGCACCGAGTCCGTCCAACAAGCGATGCGCGAAGTCGAGGCGTACAAGACGTTCGCGCACACCCCTTCCATCATTCACAGCATCGACTATTCAATCGCTAGCGAACGGAACGATGCCGATTCGAAGACAGTTTACGTCTTGCTTCCATACTACAGAAGGGGAAACCTCCAGGATATTATCAACGCGAATCTTGTTAATCATACAACCTTCCCCGAAAAGGAGCTAATGCACTTGTTCCTGGGCGTTTGCAAAGCTCTAAAGTCGATGCATCAGTACCGCGGCCCGCGTGGTGGGGAGCGCATGGAAATGGGCAATGCAAAGGCTGGGGAGGAGGATATGGGAGGACCAAACGGGAAGCCCAAGAGGAATCGCGCGGTTGCTGCTGCTGATGTCGACGATGAGACCGAGCAAGCTAGGCCCCTAATGGTAGAAGAGCAAGTTGTAGCGCCTGGGGAGCGACGCTCATATTCGCATAGAGATATCAAACCTGGTAAATTTTCTCACTTGAATATCAGTTTAAACTGTGTTAGCTGGTACTGACATTGGGTAGGGAATATCATGATTGACGACGACGGCTCGACGCCAATTATCATGGATCTAGGTTCGATCGCAGAATCGCCGATAGCCATCACCTCACGCTCATTGGCCATCGCTACACAAGACGTAGCGGCAGAGCACAGCACAATGCCTTATCGCGCTCCCGAGCTGTTTGATGTGAAAACGGGGACGATCATCGATACCAAAGTCGACATCTGGTCGCTGGGTTGTACATTATATGCTTGCCTTGTAGGCAAATCGCCCTTTGAGATGCGCAGTGACGAGACCGGCGGTACTCTGAGCATGTGTGTCCTAGGCGGTGATTGGCGGTTCCCCGACGAGGGACCTCAGAGACAAGCGAAGGGGAAGAATGCAGTCGGTGCGAGCTCAAGCACTGAAAGTGGAGCGATCAGCGAACCGATCAAGCAAGTAGTGAGAAAATGTCTAACGGTCGAGCCAAACGAACGGCCAGACATCGATGAACTGATAACGATGGTGGAGCAAGTGATTGAAGAGTTGCCTAATGATCAGGCATAACTTAAACATGTGTGAGGTTTGGGCTTTTGCGGATTTGGGGTTGTCGCTCTTTTGGCGTCATATTTCGTGTCTCTCATCATCTTATGTCTTCCTAGCTGTGCTATTAAATGGCGTACGTATCTGTTAGTTGCAGACCTGAGGCGCCGATGTCACTGTATAGACCAGGACTTGTGCTTTCATTGCAAATCTTTTAGCGCTCAAATAAAGAGGCTTCCATGCAATACCAATACCACTCTAATGATTTTATGATTTGTACAAATGCTCTGATTGCACGCCAATGTTTCACGATGTATAATGTGTAAAGCCATTGAAAACTTGAAGCTTTGGACCCTTGGTCCCTTGGCTAGGGAATACCCACTTTTTATCATGCAAGCCAATGGAAATCAAGCCTGACCTCAACATCATATCTACAATAAAACCATCTTCTCAAAACCAACCTGAAGTCCAGCGACATATGTCTATTGATATACCAGACATTTATCTAGTAAAAGGTTACGCTAGACTTCTGACAACACAGCTTACTTCTTGAACGCTCAGCAAAATGGCTTCAGACGAAGAGGACGACTACATGAACATGGCGTTCGAGGAGGAACCCAAACCAGCCGTTGAGACCTCACTGCAGAGGCGGCAGCGTCTCAAACGCGAAGGAGAGATAAGGGGGCGAGTGAAATCAAAGGCCGAGCTGGCGGCCGAGGAGCGCGAGGCCCGCGAGGCCGCGCTGTCCAAGTCCATGCTGGAGGGCGCACAGGCCAAGAAGAGTAAAGGCTTCGCCATGATGGCCAAGATGGGCTTTAAGGCGGGCAGCGCACTAGGCGCGAAAGAAAATGAAGACGCGCGCGTCGAGCCCATACGTCCGGAGACGAAGGACAATCGCGCGGGTATCGGTCTAGACTCCGAGCGCAAGAGGAAACTCAATGAGGCTGCTGAGAGCGCGGAGAAGAAGGTGAAGGTTGATGAGAATGAGTATCGCGAGCGCGTGCGTAAAGAGAGAGAGGCAGAGAGGCATGAGAGACAGGTATATGCTGCTATGAAGGTGTGCGAGCGCATGGACGAGGAGAAACAGCAGCAGGTGGAGGATACTTCTGCTGCTACCGGGCATGGGTCTGGGGATGAGGATGCCAATAACCACGTGATAAAAAAGAAGCGAACTCTCTCTACAAGACCCCTCAAGTCTATATCAGTCGTGTGGAGAGGGCTGGTCCGTAAACAGGAAGAGGCAGAGCGCGACCGGCGAATCAAATACGACCTACAGCAGAGCTCGACGGTGCGCTTGCCGACGCTCGAAGATGACCTGGAAGACGAAGACGACAAGGTCGCGATAGGTAAATCACAGCAAGTTACGTATTCTGTGGTCGAAGACCTCGACGAGGAAGACCAGGAGCTCGACGAGTTCAATGCCCTCGAACCCGGCGAGAGGCTACGGCGGATTGTGGAGTATCTCAGGAAAGAGCATAATTATTGCTTCTGGTGCAAATTCCAGTACCCCGATAGCACTATGGAAGGCTGTCCCGGCTTGACGGAGGAGGACCACGACTAGACTAAGATCGATGACCGTTTTCGTCACTGGACACTATAGCAGGCTAGTTTTTCCCGCTCAGCAGATCACAGGTGTTTACACGATGCCAAACGTGAGTTCAATTCATATTTTGCAGTTGTATTCGCTCGATCTGTGTGCATGTTGAAGTCACTAACTGTCTTAGTAATTATATAGAAACCGTTGGATTTTGGTATCTAGGTACATTTATGTATTCTTATGTCCCTCCTTGGAGTAAACCCTCTCTTCCACGCCAATATCCTCGTTCCTATCAAAAACCTTACAGTTAGCCCTTTCTGTTTCTCGGATATCCTTCTTCTTACTAGGTCTTCTGGTTGTTGCAGCTTAAACAGAGAAGAGACAACAAGCACAGAAAAGGGAAAGGAAGGACCAGAATGTAAGAACAGAAAAGAAAAGGAAAGGAAAGGACAGACGAAAGGGGCGAAGAAACTCACCAAACCTCGGGCTTCTCAGCAATAAATTTCTCCATCAGCTCGCGGCACTCCGCGTCATCAAGCACTACGACCTCGACTCCGCGCTGCTTCAGGTACGCCTCGCCGCCGAGGAAGCTCCTGTTCTCACCGATGACGACCCGGCGGATGTCGTAGAGGAGGCAGGCCCCTGTGCACATGTCGCAGGGGGAGAGCGTCGTGTGCATGGTGCTGCCTTTGTACGCGGACGAAGGGAGACGGCCGGCATTCTGGAGACATGATGTCTCACCCTAGGTAAATAAGCGGTTAGGAAGAAGGAACTAAAACTGTACTATTTGGATCAATTTTTTTTAAAATGTGTCCCTGCGTATAGGTAGGTAGGTAAATGTGTGTCAGATAACTTCCGGAATATTTCCCTTGTGTCTGCAATTATAGGCATATATATTAAGATGGATAAGTACCTAGGTAAAGTGCTGTGGCGCGTAGACGGGACAAAGTAAAACAAGAGAATCAAGGCAAAACTCTCACATGTAGAATCGGGTTCCCATTTTGCACCCTCATGTTATGTCCGCGGCCGAGCACCGTTCCGTCGGCGGCTATGAGAGCCGCTCCGATCTAAATTTATCGGGGAAAAGATGGAACGCAACGATTAGAAACCGAACATCTTTCTCATTTCTCATTCTCATTCTCATTCTTTTCTGGCCTCCCGTTTTCCCCTGCTGCCTAGGCTGTGAACGTAAACTCTTACTGGGACCCCTCCTTCTTCATATCCCTTCTTCGCCTCCTCAAGCGCGAGCGCCAGGCCTCGTTTGTCGTCCATCGCGAGATTCCGTGTGTAAGATTTTATCGCAAAGAAGAAAATGAGTGACGAGAGGCCGTTGTTGTAGATCTATATCGACAGGAATGTTAATATCTAGCACGATAAGAAAAATCGACTTGATGAAAGCTATTATTTACTGATATGTAAACCTACCTATCTATCTAGCACCGATCATAAATATCCTAACGGTGGAGTCCGCCCCTCCATCTCCCTTATCTAGGCTACGATAGCTCACCGGTGAGACGAACAAACACCTAGACGGCCCCCTTTCCCTTAGCGAGGCTCGAATTGTTGCGGATTGTTTTATCCGTAATTTTTTGACCTTAAAATTCCCGCAGCAATTGGGCGACTAACTACTAACCTAGACGCCTCCTCACTTTTAGTCGGCTGTTATCCGCACAAATAACTTACGCATTTTGAGGTTGATGATTGGCAGAGTGCCATATACACACAGCCAATGATGAGTGCCCCATCAGGAAGATGGTGCTCGATCCCTGCGTTTGGTACTATGTATCCCTTTAAACCGCCCGTTTCAACGGCATGTTGCACAAGCAATCCTGAAGGCTCACATTTCACCTCTCTAGCGGATAATAACACCTTGTCATACTAATATGGTTGGTGCTGAGTTCTTGCTTATTAGCAGAGAGAATATGGAAGTGTTGTTGACAAGGCGCTGAAGGGGATGCCGATAACTATTTTCCGAGTAGGTCGTGCGTTTGTTTGGTCGGCAAGGTAGTCAAAGGTATGACGGTAACGCGGCGATTTAAGGTTAGTCCACTTGCTTGGCTCTGTGAGGGGTTTGAAGAGCTGGAGTTGCCACAGGGTAGCCCTGGTGCAGCGCATGGGTACACCAGCCGCGTATTTGGCCATGGAAGACCGAATAGGACGTCAATTGCCTCACTTAATACGTGAAATGCCTCTCATTCACCCGCGAGCTGTGTAAGGCATTTGGGGGCGATCTTGGTTAGGCCATGTCAGGCTTACTCAGACGTCATATTTACCCATCATAGTTCTCTTCCAACACCGTACTGCCTCAACCCCGTGCTTCGTGATTCTCGTAGAAACAATCGCCAAATTTCTCCTCCATGGACTGCTCCATGCCATCACCGTTTTGAATCGGGCCCTGGTGAGCTACCGTAGCACTCTTCGGGCTGGGATTCTTTCCAGCGGCTTAGCCATGCAATCTATCGCATCGCCAATGAGAAGAGGTTGATTATGTCGGGCTGGGCTGAGAATGGGGAGTGAAACATGTGCCTTTTTTCGCCGGAATTGTAACCCTCAGCACTATGTGAGCACCTGGACATACCGTACCTACCAAGGGTCTGTACCATCAAAATCGTACTGGTAGATAAGATCGCGACTATCGCCTCTTTCTCGCTAAAGGCCCCCTTTTATGATACCGGCCTTGTTCCGGAATAGTGCCCGGAGCAGGCTGGCCAGTGCGAGCTGAGTCAGACAGTGAGTGACATTTGCTAGTGCGTCCGAGGCCTATGTATATAAGGGCACGGATTTCGAGCTGCACAAAACAAAATATCACAGCCGACAGCAATCGTCCTAGCTATAACCCTCCGCTGCGAAAGGGGTGGTACGGAGAATGCACCGGATTAACATTATGTCTGGTTAGTGGTGCCAAGGCCCCGGGGGTAATTAATAAAAACCACTAAGCTTCACCAAACATAGGAAGGAGGAAGAAAAGAAAGAAAAGGTCTGTTTTGACCGAGATCGTACAATCTTGTCCCACCGAAACGACCCGTACTCGAGGCTAGCGACCTAGGCTCGATGAAGCCACGGTCGGGTTCTACAGAAAGCCTAGTTAGTGCGTTACCCTAGGTATATGTGCTGTAGAGAGATCTGATCCGGCCGTTTCTAGCCTGGACGTAGGTAGTAGAGATAACCATGAGGCGACTTTTTCAACACATGAGGAATCGCGGTAAATCGGTAGGGACGTGAGAAATGGTGCATGTAGTCTTTTTACCGCCTGGGGGTGCATCGCATCTGTTATATCATAGCTAACCCGGTGAAACTCATCATGGTTGCCTTGTGGCGCAAAGCAAGGTTTATCTTGCAAGAGATGCTTATTATATACCTACCTAGCCTAGGTATGTAGGTAGGCAGATACTGATATCAACACGAGATCTTAAGCCGTCCCGCAGCGGACCAAAGGCTACTTTGCCTGCTATACTGAAGCATTGGTATAGGCATTCGAATATGAAGCCTAGGTAGATACGGAGATTGCCCACATTGACCATGAGACGAGTAAATTCGTATTAAATGTAGTTTGTACGTAGTAGTGAAGTTAACGACACCAAATTAATGATGTTTGTTTTTCTTCCCAATCCGCCGTCGCGTTAAGGTGGTTCGACGTTGCTGTTTACAGCTCCTGAAACGTTGTTATATGCTGCACATGCCTACGCCAAAGCGATAAACCGAGGAGAGCAACTATTACATTTACGCTAACCGCCTAAAGAGGCTAGCAACCGCACTCATTTAAGCACTCATTCTTCAAATACCGCATGGCAAGTATGATGTGGGCATGTAACGTGTTTAAATTTTTAGGCAGGATTTGACACAAGCACGAGTGTTTATAGTCTGTCAACAGTTATTATTATGGCTAGTATGCTTGCTTCACAATTTCGGCGTCTCATACTAGAGTCCTCGGGCGGGATAAGTCTATCTCATTCCTTATAAATGAAGGTAGGTATATACGGAGTGGAGGTAGCAGTGTTGCTTAGCCGGATTGCCAACTTGTTGCGCCCCTGCCTACTGCTGCATCACCTACTATGTAGGTAGGTATGCCTATGACATGCGTATGGTAGAGGAGTACAGATTTTAAAATCGGTATTGCGAGGGGTCCTCAAGGCTCCCAGGTTGTCCAAGAGCGAATGATAGGCGTGTATAGATTCCTAGAAGTGGGACTAGTCAGATGGGAAAGGCGCTTGATGAGTGGTCGTTCTGCAAGTGGAGGGCGGTAGGTAAGCTATGATCCCTGCAGAATCATGTGACTTGGCCTGCGATTTTGATGCACCAAGTGGGGGGATTGAGAGTTCCCTTTGGGATTGGCATCCCTGATGTGTCCGGAACGATGTCCACAACCTCTGTCTCAAAAACCCGGGACCAATGACTCGGGCTGTGGTTGTTTCATTACCAATGTTAAGGAAAATACCGCGCTCCAGAACCCGTCTTCTCCATCCCCCATTCCAGAGTGGCCCGTCCTATACATGCACCCGCACGAATAGCTAATTTCATGCTGGTGTTTGACGTGTTTATAGGCATATACAGCATACAACATTCTAGAGCAAGCAAGACAGCTCGCAAGAGATGGGGGAAACAATTCGAATGAAAGTGAAGACTGAATACAATGCAGCAAGGTACCTAGACATCGCCATGGAGTAATATTGGGAATCAAGAGGCCTAGCTCTAGGGAGCCTTGTACTTCCTTAGATTTATTTATGCGACCAAGCCACCAAGCACAGCTGTATATGTAGTACTTGCCTACTGCAAAAACACAGAGGCCGTGACTCGCAACACCGTAGGTTAGGTGTCCTGTATACTATAAACCTGAATGATCCCCACCTTCAACTATGTATTGGCTACGGGGTCAGGTTGACTTTATCGCCTCCAATGGAGTGGCGAGCCGCCTGCCTGCCGGCCTGTTAGCCTTCGGTGATACTGGGAGCAACATTGTAAGTGTCCGCTGTGTTTTAGAAGAAAAAGAGGCTGATATTTGGTCGCAAGAGCTGCCCTGAATAGATGCGGTGATATGATACATCTTGTGTATTGTGGTTTATACCAAAATAGAACACTTAACGCAGTTGAATTGACAATTTCACCAAACAAGTTGTTGGCTTGTCTCCAACTCGTAATATTAGGTGGTGCGCATTGTACCTAATGCAACAAAAATTATCCAATATGTGTAAATACAGCTTCGGATCTCGACCTGTGTGTAATGAGAGACAAATTGGCAGCTGTCTTATATCCAAGGGCGACAAGCTGCCGATCGTGATGACACGACCGGGTGGCACGCAAACCTTAAGGTACGCTGTATTGGTAGACTGCCAACCTAAACCGTAGGTACCTACCCAGGAGGTATCGCATTTAATCCAGTTGAGATCCGGGTCATATCCTACCGAATGACGGCCGTAAGCATCTGTTTCCAAACAGCAGCCATGATAACAAAACAGTGAGTCTTTGATAAAAGAGAAAAAGGCCAGCCCACCACCGTGGAGTGATTTGATCGGATAGAGAATGATGAGGTGAAGTCGAAAAGAACATGCAACTTTGGGCGGGAGACGCAATTCGGTTGGTCTCGACGACAGGGGGAGCCCCGGTGTGTGCACATGTGTGAGTGGGGATAGCCCGTGCAGACCAAAAAAGCCCTACCCTCCGTAGCATCGTACCTATATGCTCTATCAAGTAGTAGCTGGCCCCCAGAACTGACCTCTTTTATTACCTGCCTACCTGCCCTAGCTACCTTGTCTTTTCTTGCCAATCATCGAGGAGGCAACGACGACATATGTACCCAAGTACACCTAACTGTATGCGCCTCCCTTAAGGTTTTCCGGACGGCCAGTGTTTCTGTTCTGCCCTGTCTCTGCCCACCAAACATGCGGCATACCTACCTGCCTCTAATATACTCGCTGCTAGGCATGTAGGTACAGTACAATCAATACTTACCTACCTATAATCACTTCAACTCATCACTCTTCCATCCTACCATCTTGCGCGGATCTGACGCATTCCACGCACTTCTGCCTTTGTCCCCTGTTTTCTCTATTCAACAAAGACCACTCTCCTACGCAGGCATAGGTAGATCAATGCCTACTCTACGGTTCACCCCAGTATCTGGGCGCAGCAATTAATGTATATATCAAGGTAGGTATGCACAGAAGGAAAGAAAGAAAGAAAGAAAGAAATACGAGCTACGTACAGCTACGTGCCGACCTGCCTCCTTATGTCCCCATCTTCCAGTGTACACAAGTATATGAAGATAAGCGTGGCGTCATACATAGCCATACGTTGTGGTGTTTGTCTGTTGGTAGATAGAATGCGTTTTTTTTGGATTAGTTTGTAGCCGCCTACATACATGTAATGCTGTGCTAAGATATTACATTAGCTGCCTATTCTGGGCACAAATGTATATAGAGGATAGTACCTATACATGGGAGAAGTCAAGCAAGTGCAGACAGGCTATAGATGGCATCGACATCAAAGAATATTCTACCTACCTAGGCATTTAGCTTTGGCAAAGCAGATACAGCTCGCAGCGCAAGGGCTGGTGTTATTACCTAAATAACTTGCAAGGTTAGACAGGCCAGGGCTATTAGCAGCAACGGTGTAATCATTTCAATATCAAATACGCTTGTATTAGCAGACGGTACCTGGCCAAGGTTCCTCTTCCTCTCATTTCTGCCTATCAAGGGCACGTCAATTGCTATAGGTAATATAACACCCACAATGCCTGACATTCTCAAAGGTATCCTTTTCTTCCTCTTGCAACCGGGTTTATAGCGTGCCTACCTATTTTTCATTCATCAATCCATCATTCCATTAGTACAACTGGTACCTTAAGTCTTTGCCTTGCCCAGTAACCCAGCAGACTACTGGGTGTCTATAATCCTAATGAACCCGGGTCCGAAAATCGAAGTTCAGCCACAGTCTAGGATAGTGGTAGCGATACCTTGATCGGTTTCAACACCCGTCTGCCGGCTTCTTCCTCGCAATATCAAAACGGTCAAAATAGCCAGCTCACTCGGCCAAGAGTTACATGAGTACCCACCAGGATTGTTAGTCCGCCTGCCTACTGCCATTGAATCTTTTCACATTTCATCTTTCTTCACTCACTTGGTGTCTGCACCCCGGGGCTCACAGTTCATACAAACCAAATCATTCCTAGGCCACGGAAGCCATTCAAGTTCTGTTCTCCAGCCTACTCCATCCATTGAGGTTATTCACCTTATCCATTTACACATCTGCCCATTTTCTCTCATCCCTCGGTTCTCAATAAGGTGTTACCTTCCTACCTCCGGTACCTACCTTACCCTTACCTACGGTACCTTGGGACCACTTAACTACCTAGCACCATTCATCTACCTACCTATCCGCCTTTCCACACCTGCATTTACTCACATACACACACGCACACACACACACACACCATTGTAACATAACCAGTTGACCTGTTCCCTTGTGGGTTCAGTCCTCGGGGCCAGCCGTTGTGTGGTTTGCATTTCCGTGGTTGAGCTTTGCGGCTTATAGTTTACAGCTTGTGCTTTGCATTGTGTGGTGCGTGGCCATTCATTCAAAGTTCTTAGTGCGTGGTGTAGGTACATCCTGGGAGTTTGTGCACGCACGCGTTATGTGGACCGGATCTACTCGTAGTAGGTAGCAGACCGTGGACCGTGGACTCCGACTCGAAGGGTCTCTTCCGCCGACTCAGACCTCCCCCCATCGACATTGATGCTTCTTTAAGCTAAAACTTACCTTTCACCCTCCCGTCCCACATAACATCACGTCTTTCACCTTTTCTTCCTCACATTCCACCTCAACCAAAACCTGCTACTTGACCCCCCGGACATCTTTATAAGATATCTGGTCATCGTCTAGGTCCCTCGTCTCTACCAAGCAGAATTCTACTACTGTTTGTCACCACTTGTCACCACTTGTCCCTTTATTCTTTCCATGGCCAGCCCTTCCTGGCCGGGCATAAGCGCAGCACAAGTCCTAGACCTTGTAGTCGATACCTACCCTGACCCGACTACTCACGCAAACTAGGATTCTTGTTCGGCCGGGTTGCTAGCACTTGTTCTCTTGAGTTTTCAAGGGCGGATTGAACTCTATATCTCATATCTTGTCAAAAGTCTGTGCACCTATCAAACTGGGCGATCTTATGGATGTAAAGTTTTACCATTTCCCGCCGTCGCTACGCCGTAACTTCTCGGCGTTTTCTGTGTCACATTGGATGCGCCGTCTTTTAATTGCCCACCATGGCGCAGAAGACAAGCGACTCCGATGATCAGCCAAATCCTTCGTCATCCTCGACCAAGGAATCCCCAGGGCCCGCCGCCGCCCAAAAACATTCAACGTCTCATATATCTAAGTTTAGCCCTGCACCTGCACCTCCAAATGCATCTGGTGCACCTGCACAAACAACCAAACCTACTACAACACAATCTACCCCCATCAATAACAAGAATAATAACAATTCTACTACTACCACCACCACCACCACCACCACCTCCACCTCCACCACATCGTCGTCTGCCATTCCTGCAACTGCCATCAATAGTACTGCAACCAAAATCGCCGACTCCAAGCAATCTGGAGAAAATGTCGCCGACGCCAAGGCCCAGCCCATGAGCAAGTCCAACTCGGCGACATCAAACGCAGTGTCCAAAGACGCCATGGCTGGCCCGTCACCCTATGGCACGCGTTCTAGAAATCGTGGCCAGGCGCGGCCGAACTATGCGGAGGATAGAGACGTAGATGTCGAAATGGAGGATGCATACCCGGAGAAGAAGGAAGAAGAGCCCAAGAAGGGAGGCCGACAAAATCAAACGCAAACAAATGGCGCGAGCGATACGCATCGAGCTACGACCTCCCACTCCCGCAAGAGCGCTGCAGCGGACGACGCTAAGACGACAAATCCTAACGCCGCTAGCAAGGACGCGCATCTGACGACTTCTGGTATCAGCACCGCGACGGGGCCTGCATCTTCTTCTGGCTCGACTAAGAAGCGGAAAGCTGCAACGCAAGCGACATCGAACAACGCGCAGAGCCAGACTAGCACGCCGACGCCGACGCCGAACGCATCGACCGCCGCGGGTGCAGGATCGAAGCGAGGCACTACGCACACAACTACACAGGCTAGCAGAGGATACAAGGAGACAAACATGCTCAGCTTTGAAAAATGCAAGGCGACACCAAAAGATGGCAAAATGGTCGCCGACGATGGTACAGTGCTACAGGCAAACGGTAGGTGGCAACACGATGGGCTATACGCTTCTGGTGCTTATTCAGTTGGCTGACCTCACGCTATGCAGACCACGTGTACCTGGTGTGCGAACCACCGGGCGAACCATACTATCTAGGGCGCATCATGGAATTCCTACACATGAAAAATGACAGCAAAAAACCTGTAGATGCCCTTCGGATCAATTGGTACTATCGACCAAAGGATATCGGCAAAAGGGTCAACGACACAAGACTGGTGTTTGCCACTATGCACTCCGACATCAGCCCGCTAACAGCGCTACGCGGCAAGTGCCAGATCCGTCACAAAGCCGAAATTGAACACATGGACGCTTACCGAAAGACGCCCGATTGTTTTTACTATGAGAAACTCTACGATCGCTATATCCAAAAACACTACGATGTAATTCCCTGTTTTCAGATTGTAAATGTGCCGGAAAAGGTGAAGAAGGTGTTGGATGAGCGGTGGAAGTACATTCTTGTCGAGCAAGGCCGCGCGAAGGAGTTTACGAGTGCTGTCAAACTATGTAAGCGTTGCGGCGGGTACTGTGCCAGGTAAGTGAGAAGCAACAAAAACAGCCAGAGGGCGGCGCCACGCGTGCCGCCACACACCTCCACACCCTCCCTGATCATCCCTCAACGGCCCCCACTTTTAGCATATTGCACGGTATAGACGCTCCACCCATTCCATACTAACCAAAGCCTTGGCGTGCAGTCACGATTCCGTAGATTGCGCTGTTTGTCAGAGGACGTATCATATGAACTGTGTCCGTCCGGTTTTACAGAAAAAGCCGTCACGTGGTTTCGCTTGGGCCTGCGCCGCCTGTAGCCGAGCGCAAGAGAGAAAGTTGGAAGCGCGTAATACGCCTAGCCTTGTAGACTCACATCCAGAAGGGGAAGAGGAGGAGTTTTGGGACGAGGAAGAGGAGGCTATCGACACCAACCGAACTAGCCCCACTGATGGGATCGACGACACGCATCAGCCTGCTACTCCAGAACAGATATACCAGGCGAGCCTGTGGCCTTACCGTTATCTGGGACAGCATTGTAAACCAGAGGACGCGTTAGACTATGACGATCGGATCTACCCCAGAGCCGGCTCACGCCTGGGCCCAAAGCATCAGGCGACAGTACTACCATGGCCCGGACGCCCGGTGAAGCTGGTCAAACCGATCGAAATGAAGAAGAGCAGTAAAAAGGACGGCAAAGCGTCAAAAGATGCTATCGCGGCGGCAGTGGAGGCTGAGAGGCTGAAGCGCGAAAAACGCCCGTGGATTCAAGATGAACCACCCGGTTATGTACCTCGAGGCGAAGATTATGATAATGACGACGAAAGAAACACGGCACAGTTGCTGTGGAAGCCTTGTGATGATACAGTTGTGGCGCCCTTCGCTGGTTTCCCAAAACCTCCAAAGTCTCAGCAATCTCTCGAAGCTACCAAACTCGATTCACGCATCAATAATTACATACGAACCGCCAAAGCCAAAATTATTCCCGTGTTGGGCTTGCCAAAAGAGTCCACGAACTTCCTGGACATAGCCATCAACACCCTCTTCAAGTGCGACTTTAAAACAGAGCCTGCCCTTAGAATGCTCGATAGGACCGAGAAAGCGGTGTTCAAAGAGCCAGAGCTGAGTAACGCGGAGCTCAAGAAATTTGAGGAGGGAGTGGCGAAATACGGTTCCGAACTCTACCTGGTCACCAAACATGTAAAAAATGTCAAGCATTCACGAATTGTTCGTTTTTACTACGCTTGGAAGAAAACAGATCGCGGCAAACAGATCTGGGGCAATTTCTCGGGAAGAAAAGGCAAGAAGGAGGCAAAGAAGGCGGAAGAAGATGCCAACAAGCTTCAAGATGACGTTGCTGATGATCATGACGACTCTGCGTTCGATACGGATAAGGCCCTAGAGCGAAAGCGAAGTTTCACGTGCAAGTTCTGTTCGACAAAGTCTTCCCGACAGTGGCGCCGAGCCCCAAATTCCGCCTCTACCGTAATCGAAGGCAGCGGCAAGGGTGCCAACAAAGAGAAGATCCAGTACATAGTCGCACTATGTCGGCGTTGTGCTGAACTATGGCGAAGATATGCCATCCAATGGGAGGACATGGAAGACCTCGCTAAGAAGGTTGCTGCTGCTGGCGGCCGGTCATGGAAACGGAGAGTAGATGAGGAGCTGTTGAAGGAGTTGAGGGCTGCTGAAGATATGATGAGCATGACGGTCTATACAACACCATCAAGGGCTAGCCCCGCAGCACGAGCCACTCCGCCGGCTGCAAGCAGTCAGCCTCCTGCCGCCTCTGATCCGCCTCCACGAAAGAAACTCAAGACTATCGCTGATAGACAGGCCGAGCAGAACGCTGCCGCCGCCGTCGCCGCCACTCCTGCAGCCGCGCCGGCCCCCCCTCCAAAGAAGAAAGATAAGATCGCTGAGAAACCGCCACCGCCCCCTCCACCTCCCGCGCCAGAGCTTCCCAAGCTTCCGCCACTTCGCACGCTGCCATGTGCAGTATGCGACCAGTCCGGTAGTGCCGGAGAACAGCAGTTGTTTTGCTGCAAGGAATGCCGATTGACTGTTCACCGATCGTGCTACGGTATTCCGGAAAACCGGAGCCGAGGAAAATGGACCTGCGATATGTGTCTAAACGACAAACATCCACAGGTTTCTATTGTAAGTTTGAGCTCTCTTGAAATATGCTGTGTCTTGCTAATATAGCATTGAAGGATTACAAGTGTGTCTTGTGCCCTGTAGAAAGAAGGGAACATGATTTGATGGACCCGCCCAAAGTCAGCCATAAGAAAAAGACCGAGAAAGACAGAGAGAAAGAGCGAACTGAGCGGGAATTAGCCCATAAAGCTGTGGAGATGTACAAAAAGAGACAAAACGAGCTGAGGAGACCTGATAATCCGAGAGAGGCACTGAAACGCACTGCTGACAATAACTGGGTTCATGTCACTTGCGCTGTGTGGACGCCGGAAGTCAAGTTCAGCAGTGCTAAGTCTCTGAGCTTGGTAGAAGGCATCCCATCCATTCCACGGACAAGATACGATGAAGTATGCAAAGTATGCAAGGAGAAAGGTGGCGCTTGTGTGCCTTGTGGTCATTGCCGTCACCAGGGTAAGTTATATAGCCGTGCAACTATTCAGCTCGGCATGGTACTGATGACTTTGTGTTTCTAGTTCATGTGGAATGTGCCCATAAGAATGGTGATATCTTAGGGTTCGAAGTCATCCCCGTCAAGGGGTCTAGAAAAGACCAGCACAACATCGTTACCCTTGGCGGTGACACTGGGTATATGTCCGCTCATGTTTGGTGCAAAGAGCACGGGCCTGCAAAGAGCGTGCCTCATCACATGCATGATGTTGTCGAACCACGGGATGACTCTAGCAGCATGAACGCTTTGCAACTTTATGTGCGAAACTTCAAGCAGGCGGACCTCACACTGACGGGAACTGTCCGAAAGGCGAATTTAGCCACTGTTGCTACGAAAACAACTGCTATTGCACAGCCTGCTAGCCAGAACAAAAAACGGCCACCCACCCCACCCGGAACTGGTAAAACGATTGGGGATTTATTTCCTCTAGCTAAACGAGGAACCAACGGATGGGATATGGGCATAGATGTTGACCTCCATTTACTTAACCATCCCACTAGCGAGAAAGCTTGCATCACATGTGGTACTGATGTCAGCCCTCGCTGGCACCCGATTGACAAGAACCAAGAGAAGATACTCATCAACGGCTATGCTGGTACAATTGGAGAAGAGACAAAGAAATTCATTGCCCAGCGACACGTCCAGTGCCACAAGTGCAGAAAGACAAACCGACAGCCTGTTCCTCACAAACCACCTCCTGCCGAGGAGCCTGTCGAGGCACCTGTAACCTTGCGGCCTCCTCCCGTCCCTACTGCCAATGGTGTCTCAGGCTCGCCGCATCATGCATCGCATGCCGTGTCAAGAATGGCTGGTATCGGAAGTGGCTGGGGCGCGCGAACGACGCCAACTGCGCAACCGTCGGTGCCCTTGGGACAGCAGCCATTGCTGCACGGGCCAGTCGGAGGGCCACCACAGCCTCTGTCGCTGACAGCACCCAGAACAGGGCCAAGCCCCATCGCTGCACCTGCTCCTCCGCCTGCCCCTTCTCACAATGTCCCTGGTTACGCGCCCCCAAGTACCCCCTTTAGTGATTGGCCGCGTCCTTCCCCGCAACCTACTGCCGCCAGCCATACTATCCACCATAACCATTTGCGCGATCTTCGACCGCCCCCCATCAATTCCATGTCGCACCATGCGGTGGGGCCTGTACAACACGGGTTAGGCCAGCCTATGGTCAACGGCCGGCCGCCCTCGCCTCGACGGGGACCGGCTACTATCCACAGCAACCCGCCAGCCTATGTGAGCCCGTGGCATGCCTCACACAACTCGCATGCTTCGCATACTTCGCATACTTCTCACACCTCACCTCACGCTCCACCACCACTTCATAGTCTCACAAATGGTGGAGTACGAAACTCGGAACATTCCTTTTCACAGGGTCTGTTATCTCAACGCGCCCCGTTCTCGACAACACCACACAGGAGCCCTTCGGTATCTCGAGACGGCATACAGATAAATCACGAGTCGAACGCAAACTCCAACAGCGCTCCCCCGAGAACCAGCGATGGACGGCCCGCCAATGGCGCCAGTGCCAGTCCTTCCTTACGCAATTTATTAAGTTAGCGATGTGGATGTTTCACGGAGTTACTCACTGCAGCCAAGGGAATAGTTTTGGCGTTACGGAAAAGGTTGTATAACTAGAGGGATATACCAACAAAGGCTAAAGGCTCCCACGGCGTTACGTACGGTTAGGGGCATGTATCTGAAATCAGCATCAGGCCTCGAAAGCATTGTACAATAAGTCAAATGCTCCCAGGGGTTTCCGGAGTTAAGGTACGACGACAAGACCAGGGCATGCTGGTTGTATCATTTGAGACGGTGTAGGGTCTTGTAATTAAGTAATGTCATAGACGTAAAGTATATTTCAGGACGTTATCCCCTGACCTGCTCAGATGCCCAGCGTGACTTGATTAACCCAGCAATCCCCAACAGAGATGATATTATACTGTGATTTGTACTACATGGTGGATAATGCATATATCCGCAGTTGCAATATGTGGCCAACCTCGGCTTCAAGAATTCTCCAGATAAGATAAGCATCCTCTGAAGTACCTACGGGACGACTATTGATCACGGGACCTCGTATGCATTTCGTGTTGAAGGTGCGACGAACCCGTATGAATTAACGGGTGTCTACATTGGCGTCCGCATTCCTTAGAGCCAACCACACTTGCCGCCGACCAACTTGCTTGCGGTGCTTTATGCATGATACATCTTACGAGCTAACTACAATGGAGCGTCAACATGGTAGCTTCCACAGAACCACTGTTCAATCTGTTACGCTGGGACAGGAGAGTCTTCAGGCAACTACACTAGCCGGGTCAAAAAGACTACACTCCGACACTGCCGCCGATCCGTATTTGCCGGAACCAAATAAACAAGTCCAATTGCAAAAAGCCTCCGGCGCTGCTAAGGAGTTCCCTAAGCTGAAAGCAAGCGACATAGTTTCTCTCCATACTTCTTCTGCCGCGCTGCCTTCCGAATATTCACAGCGCAAAGTCGTATCTGCAACGCCTACTTCGACTGTTGATCGGTCGCTTTCCCTGTCTTTCTCCAGATATGCCTTGCCGGAAGCATTGGTATCCAATTTCCACGCCCTTGGCATTAAGGAAATATACCCATGGCAGAAGCAATGTCTCCTAGGACCTGGCCTATTGGACGGAGCGAGAAACCTAGTATACTCCGCGCCCACGGGTGGAGGGAAATCCTTTGTCGCCGACATCCTGATGTTGAAAAGGGTCTTGGAAGACAGAAACGCAAAAGCTTTACTAGTACTCCCCTATGTGGCTCTTGTGCAAGAGAAGATCAGATGGCCGCGCAACATTGTTCAAGGCATCAAGAAAAAGCCCGTCAACTCCGATGACGACAAGGGTAAGACCAGGCTCTGGCAAAGGCGTCCGGATGAGGACAATGTTAGGGTTGTTGGCTTCTTTGGCGGTGGTAAGATTAGGGCAGCTTGGCCCGACTTCGATATTGGAGTCTGCACATTTGAGAAGGTCCGTCTGCTCTGCTCCTGCTGTTCCTGTGTGCCACTTGTAGCCCAAATCTGATTCGGACAGGCGAACATGCTTATCAATACCGCCATAGATGATTGTAACGTTGCAAACCTCAGGGCTGTTGTCCTGGACGAACTACATATGGTGGATGACGATCATCGAGGCTACTTGATGGAGCTGATCGCCACCAAGTTGCTAAGTCTAGAACATCGTGTCCAGATCATCGGCATGAGTGCCACGTTAGCTGTAAGTGCGGACATTGAATTAACTGTGATCAACTGGCGGGCTACTGACCGCTCCAGAACATTGAGCTCCTGTCTAAGTGGCTTGACGCCCATATGTACAAGACGTTCTACCGACCCGTGCCTATAGAGGAGCATCTTGTGTATGAAGGCAAAGTCTATGCAGCGTCAAGCACAGCAAGCCTATTAAAAACCGCTAGCCAGCTGAAACAGACTACTACCAGCAGCCTCGAGCTAGATAGCTCGCCAGTGAGAGAAGTAGAGCCAAGCCAGCATAAAGAATTCAAAGATCCTGTACTGAACGCTGTGGTCGCATTGACCAACGAGACCGCCAGGTCTGGCTATGGCGTCCTTGTATTCTGCAGTAGCCGTCAAGGCTGTGAATCAAATGCTCGCCTCATCAGCAGGGTGCTACCACAAGCTTATGAACTTGATCCTGCTACTGCCGAGAAACGGTCGGATCTCTTGGGGGATCTACGCAGTCTGTCAACGGGCCTAGATCCTACTTTGGCCGAGACTATACAGGCCGGCGTCGCTTTCCACCATGCCGGGATGACGACAGAAGAGCGTGACCTGATTTCTACGGCTTACGACGCGGGGGCGTTGAAAGTAATCGTTGCGACGTGCAGCCTTGCGGCTGGGATAAACCTCCCAGCCCGGAGAGTCATTCTCCATGGCGCACGCATGGGTCGTGACTTGGTTGGTCCTTCCAGTGAGTTGGTCTTCAGACCCCGTTGACTCCGGATTCAGACTATCTTCACTCGCCATGGTAATTGTCACTAACCCAGAATACCGTAGTGTTGCGTCAGATGCGTGGGCGGGCAGGGAGAAAAGGAAAAGACGAGATAGGCGAGACGTATCTTTGTTGCCGTAAAGGCGATCTGGAAGATGTGGTTGAATTAATGCACGCAGATCTGCCGCATGTATCGAGCGGGCTGACCACTGATAAGCATCGGATCCAGCGAGCACTGCTCGAAGTCATCTCCATCAAGCTGGTGAATTCCCGGGAGTCCATAGACGACTATATGAAAAATACTCTTTTGAACGTGGCCGGCAACTCCGATTCGTCGACCGAGGAACATGTCGATAACAGCTTACAAGACCTGCTCAGATTAGGATTCATTGAACGTGATGAGTTCGATTCTTTCACGGCGACACAGCTGGGCAAGGCGGTCGTTGCTTCTTCCCTAGACCCCGAAGACGGGGCATTTGTCCACCGAGAGATGCAGCGCACATTGCGGGCGTTCGTCATGGATGGCGAGATGCACATCCTTTACACATTCACGCCCGTTCAAGAGCTGTCTATGTCGGTTGACTGGCAAGTGTTCAGGTCTGAAATGGAGGCACTTGACGAGAGTGGGCTCCGCGTCATGACTTTTCTTGGGTTAAAGCCCACTATGATCAACAGAATGTTGGTACAACCCAGTTTGTTCATATATCTAGCTGGATGTTGACCTACTAACATGTAACATTGTCATAGGGCGCAAGGTGGCACCCTAAAAGAATCGACGCCGGCGGAGAAAGAAATAGCCCGTGTTTATCGGAGGTTCTACCTCGCCCTACAGCTGCGGGACCTGTGCAATGAAATGCCCGTGCACGTGGTAGCCCGTAAATACGATATGCCAAGGGGTACTGTCCAGGCGCTTGAGCAGACGTGTCAGGGATTTGCGGCAGGAATGCTCAAGTTTTGTGAGCATATGGGCTGGGGGTATGTCCAGTCAAAAGACCGCTGTATTCCAGAAGGACGTGAGATTGCTAATTGTAGTTCAGAGCGATGGCCGCTGTACTCGATCATTTTTCGGATCGGCTCAAGGCCGGAGCCAAAGCAGATCTTTTAGCTCTGGCCAAGGTCACGTTTATCAAGAGCCGTACAGCTCGGGTGTTCTACGATAACGGGTTCAAGACAGTTGCGGCGCTTGCGAATACCGATCCAAAAGAGCTGGTGCCTATCCTAATGCAGGTCAGATAGAACACTTCCAGTCCCAGTCCCCACTCCCTAGTCCCTGCCGGCTCGTTTGATAAATAAAAGGGTCAGGTTAGCTGATTCTTTATTGCTTGTTTTCTATAGGCGCAACCGATAAAGCTGCGAAACAAGTCTAAGGACGAGCAGAAATACGAGGAAAAACTTCTTGCCAAGGCACAAGTCATAACGGATTCTGCTAATCGGCTATGGCGTAAGTGATGAGGCAATGAGGCAATGAGGCAATGGCTGTGGGGTTGATAATGAGAGCTGACTTGACTATCTATCTTGCAGAAGCTGAGATGCAACAAGAAATCGACGAAGAATGAACTGAAGAACCACCTAGTTGGGACGATACGAGCTCTACTCGGAATATCAATCACTCTATTCGAGCGCGAGAAAGCACATGCCCTCACCCAACATAACTAAGGCATTGACAACACGACGGACCACGACCACAACCAATCGACTGGGTGAGAAGGACAGAATTTTAGGGTCTACTTTTTAACGAACTGTGATGACGGCCAAAATGGATATTGCCCTAAGAGTAGGCAGTTATATGTCATGAACGAAGTCACGAGAAACGAAGCGAGATAAGATAGAGGCAATGATACTCGGTGAAAGGGATAATATGAACCGAGTTTTTCAACATCACCTGCATATCCCCTTCCCCCCCCCCGGCTCGGCCATCATATTACTTGGGGTCTCTTTCCCCAATTTCTCCATTTCGCTACTTAACTTACCCCAGATTCGAAAGACACCACCTAGACTAAAATACTGCATGCATGCATGGTAAGGTTACTTACCGGGTAATAGTGTAGATGGGGTAATCATTATTTGGATGATATAAACATTGGTGAGTAGGTAGTACCTCAGAATGCTAAGGCGTAGGATAAGTGAACTTTGTTTCTTTTTACTTTTGTTTCCTCTTCTTTTGACTAGGTAGATCGTGCGAAATATGCTACCATTCGTAGGCGCAATATGTCTTTGTCTTTCACTCCTTGTAGGGGTGGCAAACTGCATAGTCCTCACAGCGGCGTTAGATTATGGGACTTTCCAAGGAACCTATAGTCCTGAGTACAATATCTCTTACTGGCAGAAGATCCCGTTCGCTGCTCCGCCTATAGGTCAGAATAGGTGTGTATTTACCTACCAACTATATTTAGTAGCAGACTGATACTCTGTCTGGTATGCAAAAGCAAGATACTCAAATTTCATCATCGTACCTAGATTTCGTGCCCCTCAGCCACCACGGCCCATCCGCGGGATTTACAACTCATCCCAGACCTTTGACATGTGTCCGCAGCGGACCATCAACGGGTCTGAAGACTGTCTCTATCTCGGTCTGTACAGCCGTCCATGGACGCAGGGTTCGCCCTTGCGTCCCGTGGTCGTGACGTTTTACGGCGGGGGCTTCATCCAAGGCTCTGCCTCCTTCGCATCTCTTCCGCCTTCCGCTTATCCCATCCTCAACGTATCAGCCGCGGGTGAGGGAATGATGTTCGTATACCCCAACTACCGCGTCAACGCTTTCGGTTTCTTGCCCGGAAAACAAGTGGAAGAGGACCCTTTCTCGGACGCCAATGCCGGATTATTGGACCAGGAGAGGGCGCTGCGGTGGACGCAGAAATATATCGCGCTCTTTGGAGGCGACCCCGACAGAGTCACTGTCTGGGGACAGTCTGCCGGAGGGGGCAGCGTGCTCGCGCAGGTTATTGCGGATCATGAGCATGATCGCAGCCATAAGCATAACTCTGCTATCTCAACAAGAAGGGGTAGGGGCGGGAACAGGAATCAAAACAAGCCGAAACCCCTTTTCCGCCAAGCCCTAGCCTCAAGCCCCTTCTGGCCAAAGACCTACCTCGTCGATTCCCCCGAGGCGCAATGGCGCTACGACACCCTCGCCAACCTGACCGGTTGTTCTGGCCCGAAAAGCCTGCAATGTCTGAAGAGCGTGGACGTGCAAAAGATCCGCGATGCGAATCTGGTCATTGTCGATAGTCACAAATACACCACCTCGACGTTCGAATGGGGCCCCGTCATCGACGGCGTGTTCTTGCGGGAGCCGCTTTCTGTCGCCACTGCAAAAACGAGAAAGAAGAACAAGGCGGAAAAGGGGAAGCGAAAGGAAGAGGAAGGGGAAGAGGGGTCTGTCATAGTGGCTGGGTACGCCATGTACAACACACACGAGGGCGAGAATTTCGTTCCGACGAGCCTGAAGAATACAGGGACATCACCCCCGTCTAGCAATACCTCAGAGACATCGTCTTTCGACGCGTGGCTTGAGGGATATCTTCCAGCCCTTTCACCGTCCGACTTACGGAGACTGAAGAAGCTATATCCCGAGATAGGCAGCGCAGAGCATGTCGAGAACTACGACGACGCGTATACGAGGGCCGGCTTGGTCTATAGAGATTCGACGCTTGCTTGTCCCGCCTACTGGATGGCGGGGAGCGCTACGGACGGCAACTGGCTTGGAGAATACACTATCTCGCCGGCCCAGCATGCCTCGGATGTCTACTGGGTATGTGGAGACTAGTCGTACTGTACTGTGTTCGGTAGTACTTCTGCTAACATAGGATCTCGGGTGCATTAGTGGAATACGGTGAATCCAGCCCAGCAAACCGATCCTCTACACTACAAGGGCTATGCAGGTCCGTACTTCTGTCCTCTGTTGATTTCCTTATTCCCTGCACCCTTCTTACTTCACGAAGAAAAGAAACAATAGATTCCTACTTCCTCGAGATTTGGTGAGTGAATAGCTAAATAACAGCATTTGGTAAAGGGGCACTAGCATCCTTCTTTATGACTGGCGATCCCAATGCCCTGAAGCTGACGGCAGATGATGTCGCCGGAGTACCTGACTTGAAGACTGGTCGGGAATGGGCCATCGACAGCGCCGGCTTCACAAACGCAAAAATTGATCAGCTCGAAGAAAGATGTTCGTATTGGAAAGAAGTAGCTCCCAAAATCCCGATATAATGGGGGCGGTGTCACCTGTACTTTTGCTCTGCTTGCAAAGTAGTATACTCCTATTCTACCGGGTAATAATATAATAAAGGCAAGCTTCATGCAGATAGTTCATTCTTGTTAGAACGATATATGGCTTCCTCCATCAGGGTTGCCCCAAGTCAAGTCAAGAAGCTCGACTACTACAGCGCAATCCCAGCGCTAAGAAGCTGTATAAGCCCCAAAATGCAGTTTTCAAATGCCCAGCAGACCCCCGTTTCGGGGTCGTTGCTGCGAACCATCGTAGGTGAACGAAAGTTAGTCAATGGTATCGTCTCTTAGCGCAAGCAGTTCGCGGAACACGTCGCTGGAATTCGTCCGCAAGGCACTATGGAACAAAACATTCGTTTCAAAGACCTTGATACCCTTTATTCTAGAGGCCGTGACGCGCGCTAATTCTGCGTCGACATACATGTCGTTGTAGGTCGTTGCGAACACGGGAACTTCGTTCTTACCGAGTTGTTCTATATCGTATAGTGGCGGCCACTCGTCGTAGTCGGCAAGGATTTGCGCCGTCTCTTTCATCTTCATAAGCTCGGAGCAGGTATCGAAGAGGAAAGGGTAAATCATTTCGCCCGAGAAGAAGAGCGGCTTCTCGCCAAGGGTGGCTGGTCCGCTCCAATCACCCCGCAGCCACTGAAACTCTCCCAGGCCTTGGCCTACCCGCTCTGCTGCCCACTGTAAACCTCAGGGTCAGTTCTCGCCATCTCGACAGGGAAGGGTTGAGGGAAGGGGTTAGAGGTCGCCGAATATCACATACATTACAGGCAATTCCCGGTGCATAACACCAAACCGGCTCATGCAAAACCTTTTAGACATTACGAATTAGTGGCTGGTGCTAACGTGAAAACCGTCCCTGGGAGGAACCAAGGGAGTTTAAGATACTCACAGAGTAGATGGGAGCAGCATCCCATCCCTTCTCAAACTCAAGCGCGTTTATGGTTGCGCGGGTGAACATGCCAAATTGATCGAGGTCTCCTTTCATCTTCACGATCAAGTTGTGAACCCTATCTAGGCCGCCGTGCATTCCAAAGTCAATTCCTAGCGTTAATAGACGACTTACTGTAAGAAACCCGCCAGTTGGGAGCGGGATGCCTTTTTCGCCGCCCTGTCGGCGTATCTCCTCGGCAATCGCTTTGACGTTCTCGACATCCTGGGGGAACTTATTGTAGTAGGCTCTGTTACGTTCTATGACTCTTTGGTATGTCACTTGGTAGACCTCATCTGGACCCTTGTCTAATGGCACGAGTCCTCCTGTGATAAAGCACTCTCTGAGGCCCTCCGGAGCGAACGAAAGATATGTTAGCGTCACCATCCCCCCAAAGGACTGGCCGAATGTAGACCATTTTTTCTTCTCTTCTGGGTAGTCCTTAGTGAGACAGAGACGAACAGCCTCGCTATCTTTGATCAAAGTATCGGCCCTGAAGAGCTTCAGGTAATCGGCTTGCTCCTGAGGCCCGCCGACAAGCTCTAATGTATTCGCGGAGACGGTGCAACTCAGTCCAGTTCCTCGTTGGTCGAGAAGCAGGAGTTCATAACCCCGGTCTAACATGTACGTGGATAAGGGGCTATCCTGTGGTGCGGGGCACCCGCCGCCAGGACCGCCCTGGAGGTAGAGCAAGTACGGCCGCTGGTTAGGCTCCTTAGGCTCGACTATGGGCCTTTCATATCTGACTGCACTTTTTGCAAACAACTTGATGGTCTTCCCCTCCGGCTTGGAATGGTCTAAGGGCACCTCGAACCATAGTTCCTTGACGAGAATCTTGCCTAGACAATCAGTGAGCACTCACAATGGGCTCAAGAAGGCACTAATTATCTAGGGCGTAGTCTCGACGTGAATGATGGCTTACCTGGTACAAGATACGGTTTGCTTTCGGAGATAAGACGGGCAACAACAGGGGCCATAGTTCATTCACACCTAGCACGTTCGGGAAAACTAAATCAGGTACGGCTGAGTAGCACAGGATGCACGCCTTCTTCTGTCGTGAGACTTGAGGCACAAAGATCAAATATGTCTAGCGGGGAAGTTTGAAGTAGTCCGATAACCTCATGGAAGAGGAGATGTCCCCCATCGGCCAGCTGTGATCCCGTCCGTTGGACAGCACACTTTAGCGCTACTGTCTGTCTGGGTGAAGGTGGAGAATTTAGATATTACAGTACTCAGTAGCATTTTACACTGTATACATACTGTTTATGCGTAACATTATACCTATGTAAGTAGCCAGATTATGTATGCATATATCGCTACTTAGAACATGACACATCTAGTTATTTCGCGCCTCTTCGATATTTTTATAAATGCGACCAATACTGTTATCTTAGTATTGATACTTTGTTTCAATGAAGCCAAAACCTTTCGGCTGTAACCAATGATCAAGAGGGGATGAGGACAAAGGGGCGATTTCTCGAAAGGTCCGTGCACTTATTGATGCGGGTGTGAGAAATGGGGTAGAATATCGCGGATCGGGCACGCGGCGCGCCTCGTCCACCTCCCCCTAATATCACTCTTACCAAATGCAGCACCTTGTCGCAATGCCATCATGATGGAGCAAGACCAGGTGGCGATTGTTGAAGCCCATCCCTTTGGCACACACCTCGATGCAGTGCGTGCAACGTTGAACGGAATCATCAAAAAGCCCACCGACCTTGATACAGTCAGCCATGAAGGTGAATGCAAACTGCAACTCATCTCGAACTGTTCTGACAAGTCTCTCTAGTGCTTCAGGATCCGGCACTCGCCCTTCTCCCTTTGCTTCAGAGCCATCCTGTCTCCCGCCTACTACCTTCTGGAACGGGTCGCGGAACCCTCCGAGCTGATCTGCTACGGCTAGAAGCCTCTTTCGATTCCGGTGAACTCGACCCGAATCGCGTCCGACCTCTTCTCAGTGCAGTGCTCGCGAATACGTCTGACACCGACATCTGGCAACAAGTCTACCACGCCGTTGCCGTATCCACACCCCCACGAAAACCCCTCTCCTCTGTCCTACAGACACCATGGCGCTATACCACAAGCAGCATCGTAAATTCTTCCGAGAAGCGTGAGCAGATGGACAAGTTACTTAGTGATGAACTAGGCATTATGTACATTGATGTTCCCTATTTTTACGAGGCCTTTTTTGGTAGTATCCCAGACCTCGAAACAGCATCCGAAGCTATCTTCCAGAAGTGCACGCAAGGGACACAGCCCCTTTTTCGGCAAGGCTGGACCGGATGGCCAGGAGATGCTAAGCAAGCCGGCGTTCTTGCCTGGTTTGCCGACGTTGTCGAACACTTTCTGCAATGGGCGCGAGACTATAGACCAACAACACGAGGGCTGCTGGCAAAGCCCGGCACCCCGCTTTCGGGCTTGGTTGCGAAGCGTAAACCGGATATTAGCCTTGTGGACAACCCGAAGGCCAATAAAGCCGCAAAGCACTATTGGTCACATATCCTTGTACCTGGCGAGCTAAAGAGCAACCCGAACGCAGATATACCTTCCATGGCCCACCTCGACATGGGAAGATATGTGAAGGAGGTCTTTACTTCTCAGCCCACGCGGCGCTTTGTTCTGGGCTTTACTCTGTGCGGAGATTGGATGCGGCTTTGGGAATTCGACCGGGTTGGAGGCATTGCATCGGAAAAGTTCAACATTAACAAGGATGGGCAGCGTTTCATATCGACAATTCTTGGTTTTCTCTGGATGGACGATGAGGCTCTTGGCTTCGACCCTACAATCATCAAATCGGAACATCAGCAATATATTGAGATCGAACATAACACCAGGACAGAACGTCTAGTGCTAGACAAGCTCATCAGATCGGCGCATAGCATAGTAGGCCGTGCGACCATCTGCTGGAAAGCTTATTTGCAAGGAGACGAGTCCAAGATGCCGTTTGTTATCAAGGATTCGTGGCAGTCGCCAGAACGTGACGAGGAAGGCAGGTTGCTGCAAGAAGCAACAGATCAAGGTGTAATCAACGTAGCGCGACACTTCTACCACGAGACCGTGCGTATACAGGCAAAAGATGACGATATTCAAGGCAATGTTCGGAAAGGGCTGGATATCACAAAAGCAAGCAACTACCAGACCGAGCACCCATACAACTTGCGGACCCCGACCGCAGAAGCCGTGTCGCGTAATAGTTCTACTGGCTCGAAGCGATCATCCAGCCAGACTGGTGCCCTACTTCCACCTAGCAAACGGTCTCGTTCAGGTTCTGCATCTCTAAGAAAGCACGATAACGAACCCCTTCCTAATCGAATACACCGACGCATTGTTCTCTGCGATTATGGAGAGCCTATCTACACAGCAAGTTCTCTAGCTGCCTTACTCGCTGCGCTAGAAGGATGCATTACAGGACATGAGTCTCTGTACAAGGCTGGTTTCCTTCATAGAGATATCTCAATCAATAATCTCATGATAAATGAGCGCGGCAATAAGGGGCCCTGTTTATCTTCTTTTTTGATTGATCTAGACCTTGCAGTTAAGGTTGATCGAATAAAGGCATCAGGTGCGAAGGGAATCACTGGTACGAGAGCCTTTATGGCAATTGGTGTCCTTCTGGGTCAAGATCACTCCTTTATGGACGATCTTGAGTCGTTCTTTTGGGTCCTCTTCTGGCTCTGCATTCACTATTACCGGCCAAATATGAGTAAAAAAATGGTGAAGAAGTTTGAGAGGTGGAATGTAGAGGATCCCGAAGACCTAGCTCAACTAAAGCTGGGAACGGTCTCTGATAGGTCACACTTCAAGAATATTGTATCAAAATACTTTACCCCATACTATAGACCCTTGGTGCCTTGGGTCATCAAACTACGGGACGTGGTATTTCCTAATAATGGAAAGTGGAAGCAGGAAGATGATACCCTATATTCACGAATCAGGCAAATCCTTCGTGCAGGCCAAAACGATCCATTAGTATTAGCAAGTTGAAGAATTCGCTTCCCTAGCAATATTTCATACTAAATGCCATGCTACTTGCTTACCATGTCCTACAAGCGGAACGACTGCTGACGATCGATATGTGTTGTGCAGCCGACGTAATGACAAGTTGTTCTCTGACAGTACTGTTTTGATGATTAGTAGCGTTAGATGAATATTTTAGTAATAGTAGGTATTATGATAAGCGGGCTTTTACGAAATGCCGGACCGGTTCGGAGCTCTAGAATCCACAAAACCGGGTTTTCTCTTGCCAAGTGCCAGCCCAATTCTTAAAAATCGCAGGCTTGCTATCATCCCTCCTTGTTCCCCCTTCAATCTACTTATTCTCTCGCCCAGCAGATAGTAGCATCACAAGGCTATTCGTGTGATAGGTATGGACGTGGCAGGTATGAGCACTCAGATTCTTACACAGACTTTGGTTGAGTCTTTCAATGCTCTGGCCGATGAAGTGCAGAATCTGAGCGACAGACAGACAATCTTAGAGCATAAGCTTCGGTATGCACAGGAACAGGTATGTACATCACTTTCTGTTGATTCCTAGTCAACACGCATCCATTCCATTTCCTACCATCCTTTCCTATTCTCCCCGGTTCCTCTACCAGCCAGGAATGTTGCCGCATTCTTAGGGTTGAGTAGAGAGCCGTTGCTGCCCAAATTCATGATGAGACAATCTTTAGCTCTAGATCGCGAGTTGCCTTCCTGGTAGCGTTGACCGACAACCTACCACAAAGTTTCTGAACTCTTCGGCACAAGCACCTGCTTTTCCTGGATTTGCTTTCTATGCGCCAGTAACTGACATTAAGTTGCGAACTAGTTCCAGTACCTTGCCGATAGATATGCACCCGCCGCGCCTAAAGTGTCAGAGACGTTGGTGAATCTACAGGTTCCACCTGAAATACACAATTCCTCGCTAGCAAATACAAACTTTGTTCCACTTCCTAAACGGGAGGCCTCCGATTCTAAACATCAAATTGCCGTGATCATTCGCGAAGGTAGACGCGTCGCTTCCTCCCTAACCGACTTCAGCAAGAGTAGCCACACCAGCAGAAGTAGGGACAGTCTCGATCCCGCCACCATGACTTCCATATCTACTATACTTGAGCAGGACTTCACTGTTGAGGGGAAGAAGGGTAGCTTGGACTGTCCCTTCTCCACGCCAACTGAGCAGGATGCGCCAGGTGACGTGCCAGACCAGAGTCGTCACAACGCAACAATGCGACATGAAGACCCCGTTTGTGCCGCCATGTATGATGAGTCTGGTTCTCAGCCTGCTGCTGCGACGTGTCCTATCCGATATCTTAACCACCATTCCCCCGAGGAAATAGCAAACTATTTTGAGAAACACAAGCACGAGCTGCCCAGAAGCCATGAAGTCTGCGTCAGGCGATATCAGAAAAATGAAGAACACATCAGAAAGCTAGACGCCAAGTACGGGAATCTTGCCAGTATGGTTGAGGGTCTTAGTAAAATCCACCAGCCAATGCTGCCTGAACAGGATACCCGACCCCAGAGTGATGTAGAGAGGGCGTCGGACGATAGGGTACAGAATTGGGCACATACAGTAAGCGCAACTGCTGCTGGTGACCCTGATCAAACAGCACTAGGTGAAGTCGAGGAAGATGTCGAGAGGCAAAGCCACTTTGACCGGCCGCTGAAAGAAGTACGTGTGGGAGAGTCTCCCAGTCGCCCCTGGGGCATCCAGGTTCCGGTTTTCTCAGACGCACAATCAAGTCAGGGCATCTCTCGAGGGCGACCAGAGTCCCCACCGCCAGCTCCCGTCCATATGCCATCCCCTGTGCCTAATGCGCACACGCCAATGCAGAAGGGTAAATGTCCCTTCGACCACAACAAGTTGGCATCAATGACGAACAATCCTACACACAAGCAGGAGGACAGGAGCTCGATTCGGCTCGCCGATATACCACCCATGAATCAGCCATTTACGCCCGCTCAGCACCCCCAGCACGTTCCAGCACAAACAGCTCCCAGTCCGTTTCCCCAGCCTGCTTTTGTCAACACCGCAGGACTGGCACGGCCAAAGCAGGATGGCGCGCCGCAGATGGTCTTCACTGGCCCAGTATTCATCGGCTATCCAGTCGACCAGGCCCTACAGCTTCTGCAACATTTCCAGACACAACAACAATGACATAAGCACGAGTTATGATGCTAGATACCACACTACCGCTACTACACTCTAAGAAGCGAACAGCGATCTTATACTTTGAATTATTGATGTCCCACGAGGATTTACAGCAGGCGGGATGCATTTGTTTGGTGGCATTGGGAAGGCGTTTGATTAAACTGCATCAGTTAGGCGTTCAGAAACACGTGAAACGAGCTGGGGAAATCACCAAGGAAACACAGACACCACTTTTAATATTGATGAGAATGTGTACTGCACACTGTGCACTGACGTTGTTACTCTTCACGAAGTGTTTTCGTGGCTAATAATAATACAACATAGCCTCCTGTGACACCGAGGACAGGTAGAAAAAAACCATATCCAATGGATAACCAATAATGTAGCCCCTCATCCTTGCCTAACGCCATACGAATCTATACAGCCTACGGCTGTCCCAATATATTGCCTTCATGTAAACATCTATTTTACACCCGTACGTCTAGAAGTAACCTCGCCACTCATCCTGTGCGAACCGCTATCAGTGTCTTCGTCGTCTCTATACGCATCAAGAACACCTTCGGTATTATCCCAGAGTGAAATGTCATCGTCGTCCATAAGCGCCGCGGCATCGTTCTCTCCCGACCTCCTAGAAACCGTCGGCCCCAGAATTCCCTCTTCTACATCATCGTACTCAAACTCGTCCGTCAGCAGGGCCGAGTTGCCGTCGGTGGCGGCGGCCTCCTCGAGAGCAATCTCCTTCGCGCGTCGCATCGTCCGCTGGTAGACAAACCAGCCCACGCTGATGCCGAGGATGGAGCCGAACAGGATGCTCAGGTAATTGACGATGCGTGTGCTCATGGGCATGTCGTCGTTCTCGGCGAGCTGAGCGAGGCGGTCGCCGATGAAGACGTGGATGAGCAGCTTCGGCGTCGAGATGGCCGTGGCGAGCGCGAAGGTGCCCGGGGAGATGCTCGGGATCGTGGCGAGGAAGCCGTTGCTCAGACTAAAAGGCAGCGGGCAGAAGCGGATGGCGGCGAGCACGGGCAGGCCGTCGCGCCGCAGGACCTGCCCCAGCGCCACGAAGCGCCTGTCCTCGCCCACGAGCCGGTGCACGTACCCGCTGAAGATGGTGCGGCTCGCGAGGAAAGCGGCCGTAGACCCGGCCACGGTGGCGCTGGCGACGATCGGCCAGCCGCGCGGAAAACCGAAGACGAACCCGGCGATCGTCACAGTCGTGCTGTAACCTATCATGGGCGGGAAGGCCGTGGCGGACGAGAGAAGGAACAGGATGACCCAGCCGCCCGGCAAGGCACGCCAGCCCTCGGCCACGGGACCCAGGGCGACGAAGATGCGGTGCGAGAATATAAGAAACACGATCGCGAGCGCCAACACAGCTATCCCTGCCACGCTCGCTAGCAACCGCTGCGTAGGCGTCATGCTGTACCCCAGCTTAAGAAGCCTGTTCATGACCGTCACGCTCCCTTGCATTACGCGAGCCCCGAACGGCCGGCGGTGATGGTGGTCTACGCTATCCCCGCTGCGCGAGTAGGGCGTCGACAACCGTCGAACGCCTTGCGGACGCGGCCGGCCGAAGAGGCTGTCGCTGCTATTACTGCCGTTTATGTGGCCGCCGTTCGAGCCCCTCCTCAGCGGTGAGGCGTGAGCGTGAGCCCATGGTGGTAGGGGACCGCTGGGGGATGAAAGATGTGGTGATGTTGGCTCGTGCTCGGACGATGGGGAGATCGGTAGGGACAGCGCCTGCGCTGCGGAAACGGAATAGTCGGACGGCATGGTTTTGGACCTTATTTCCGTCTTAATGACGGGGATTCTTGATTCTCTATTCTATCTTTGACAATCTCGGTTTGTCTTTGTTGTTGCCGCGTATTGTCAGACGGTAGAAGGGAGTACGTAATCGTGGGTCGGGGATGTCATCCGACCATTGGAGACAAGAGTGTACGTCGGCAGTTTCCAATCCCGTTAAAGTAATCCGGTAATATTGTTTTGCACTTGATTATTTTGATTTCAGTCCATTCTGTCGTTTCGAGTTCACAGCTAGGCGTCAATGGCTGAAGACGGGTTGCCCGATGGTTAATTCTTGCTTAGATGCATGTGGTCTGTAGTAGATTAGATACAGCCTGGATTTACTTGTAGGTGAGATTCTTTGTAATCATGATGATGGCAGTGAGATCCGTCGTTGTGGGGGCTTAGTTCCGAGAGTCAGGTACAGCTATGCCACGATGGGTATGTGCCTGAGCCCTGACACAGCAGCCGATACCTAGTGTGCTGTATGCTGTACGTACTGCTGTACCTTCGGCAGGCAGTTCGACCGACTCCACGCTGGTGCAGTATCCCGACACCTATTTATAGCTGTGACATCACGTCCTGATACAGTAGTAATGCAACTGTCAGATCGAGTCAGCTCGAGCGGGGTTACCCTGGAAATCATCGAGCAGTGAGATTATTTGTCTCGTGAAATCATGGCAAACAGAGTCAAAGGGACCATCATCATCACAGGTGCCAATAAGAGCGTCGGTAATGCATTGTGTCGCAATTAACCTCGACGCAGGAACTTCCCAATATGCCATGGCGTATGTACAGCAAGGGACAGTAAGCTCTCATACCCTTTCATAAAAGACTGCCGTGTAAATTTTCTGCATATTGTTAAGACTCTAAGACTTGAACAAATCACAGCCATTGCCTATTCGCATTCTGAGAGACGAAAGCGCCACCAAACCCACCCTCGATAGAGGCCCTCTCAATAACAGAGACGACCTTCCGCACACCAGCCTCAGGTGAGTCCGTGCCCTTGAAGTCCGGCGCGTACGCCTGGAACTTCTGGAACTGGCCCGCCATCCGCTGCAGGTGCTCCGGCGTCGCGTCGGCGTGCTGGCCGGTCTCAATGACGCCGGGGGCGATGCTGAGGAATAGGACGCCGTGGCTCTTCTTGTACTGCGCGCTTAACTTGGCCACGGCCATGTTCAAAGCCGCCTTGCTCATAGCGTAACCAGAGCCTAGGTCGATGTCGAACTGGTTGACTGCGTCCAGGTCGGCCATTCCGCTGGATAGCGCGATCACCTTCTTGACGCTACCTTTGAAGATCAGTGGGAGGAAGAGGTTGAAGAGATGGATTGTTGCCACAACGTTAGTGGTGAACGCCTTCTGTAGCTCTGCCTCCATTTCTTGTGGTCGTTGGCCCCTATTTTGAGATGGTAAGCATTTTGCCAGCTTGGCTTTTGGTCTTGGCCTTAATTTTTTTCTCCTTTCCTGCAGGGTTTACACATACAGCTCTCCTAGACTTTCGTAACTATCGGTTTTTGATGCGTAGGCTGCATTAGCAATAAGATAGTCAAGACTGCCTCCCGTGATCTTGGAAGTAGCATCCGCAGCTCTCTTTCCACCAAATGTCAGCGGACAGACAAGGCTTGGATTCACAAGGGCATTTTAATACCTTCAGAGCGTCATACTTGGTAATGTCGGCTTCGATAATATGGATATTGCTTCTCCCCTGCAATTCTTCCGAAACCTTCTCTGTAGCCGCCTTGTCTCGGACTATTCCAACGACAATGTTGCCCCAGTTGTCGGAGAACTGGCGGAGAAATTCGAACTATTAAAGTAAACACCCATCAGCGTTCTGGAGCTGATCCCAAGAAACTGGTTTCGGACTTACACCCAAGCCTCTCGAGGCGCCGGTGATCACGTAGGACGGCATGTTTCAAAGAATTAGGAGGCAGTAGAGCACAGGAAACTTTTCTAACCATTATGCAACAAACCCTCTCTCTATATACACTGCTATCTGCGTCCCTCATCATGGCTATATTACCCCGTTCACCGATTCTATTATTAATGCTCAATAATTACCCAACACTATGCATCATCATCTTGTATGGGCGTCCGCGGGCGTCCGCGAGAGACCGGAGTTAGAGAGAGTAAACAAGCGGCCTGCCAAGAGGTAGAGAACCAAAACCCGGAGACTAAATTCGGCTCCGGGCTAACCGGATCCCGAGTTAACAAGAGGTGTGATGCGGGCTTCCACAAACCGAAAGCTGAAAAAGGAATTTTAGGGGAAAGAGATAGTTCACACGTCAAGATTACTTTTAAAGTTAATGTTTTTCACCCCTCCGCTCTGAAGTAAGCCCGTCAATAAGACGGCTGGGCGTAATACCGCTTAGGTTCTTTTTGTTCTCCAATGCGCCGAAGTTCCAATAGGTAGCTATTCATTATGATTCATAGTTCGTGTACATGCATATCTAAATTCCGGGGTTCTCGGCCGAACTGCATTTCTACGCGGGCTCGGACCCGAACAGTTGTAATGAGACTGGCAGCGGTAGACCAAGAAGATTCTGGCTCGCAGTCTACGTAGTCACAGACGGGATAGGAACGATGGGGCATTGGTATTAGTTTTATATAGATAGCCTGTTATAAAAATAAAGAAAAGGACAGAAGATATGAAATTTTCGTTTACTAGCATTGACATTTTCACGAGATCATGCAGAGTGGTAGTCGGAATAGACAGGCGTGACAAGGCATCACGTAACGTGGGCTCTTGTAGGGTAATCGAAGCGCCCCTTTTGTCACCCAGTTGATAGGAGCCGACTTGACAAAGGCATGACAATCATCTTTAGACATAACATGGTCTTCGTAGTGATTTGAAAATGTAGAGGCGTAGCAAAGGAGCTAAGACCGCACAGATTCGTGCCATCCGGTAGTCGCTTAGCTCACGAAATACTGTTGTTTTTCTTAAACACAATAAAGAACTTTTCCAGAAAGGTATACGCTACCCTTATCAATCTTCCCAATAGACTCCTCTAACGTTTTGATGAAGATTATCCATTTTTATCTGAGTCTCTCCTAGTCTGCATATAAAATATCCGGCTTTGTGGAATGAAGTCACAAAGGGGTGTAACGAGAGCCAGGTGAAAGTCACCAATAGGAGATGCCTTTGGTCCGAAATCACAGTAGATACTTAACTTTGGCAACTGACCATTTCTGGGACATGTGGGCGGGAGTTAGTTTAGAGGTTGGTTAGCTTGCAGTTGGGAATCGCACCGCTTAGGTGAGTAACGTCATTAGCTAGGAAATAGGGAACTGTGAGAAGCATGATGAGTCTATCCTAATTCTCAAGATATATCCTGTCTATCTCTCTCAATAGTCTGCCTTTCCAAACAAAGAGGGTCTTGGATCAAGTGGACTTGATGAGAAAATATGTGTGATTACCTAAGACGGACTACCTGTTGTACTACAACAGTTCATCGTCGCCTAGTAGCAGCATCTAGTGATGATGCGTACCAGCGCTCGCATCACCTCGGCGATATCTACTTGTACAGATACTTGGCTCCCTAGGTACATAAACATGTATCCAGTCAATCAGATAACACGCGGGTCTGGATCTCTTATGCGGTTAGTTAGAAGTAACTGTCTCCGCAAATAACGAAACCAAAGCAGGTATCTACTTACAGACCCTTAGATGTGTAGGCTTGGTAACTTCCTAAACTAAGCGCCCTTTCGAAGTTGTGTGCATATTATTCTCTCGAACCACAACAACACTTTGTTCGTAAATTCCCGTCATACCTTGTTCCGAATTACGCATTCTGCCCATTCCATCCTCTATTTTGTGGCCTTTCTGCCATTGTCGTCAAGCGTTTCTCAGTGTCGGGCTTCTTTTGAAGTCAGCTGCTACAAAAAGCCTTCTTCCCACGATAGTAGCTGCCAGTTGGAGCCGTAAAATAATGGAAAAGACAATCAAGACGACTGAAGTGGACGGCCACAAACTTCAGAATGAGCTAATCGAAATGATCATTGGGCCGAGCAACCCTCATGAGAGTGATGAGAAAAGTATAGCCAGCGAGCTCTTGCGTGATATCATTGGCCCTGCCGACCACAAAAAACTGGCTCTGCATATGTTCTCCATCGTATGCTGCTTCCTAGCCCATCAACTACCTCTAGGCTTGAAGTGCTTGGGGGAGAAAGAAAGCTGATCTGTATTACAGTCAACTGTCTATGTTGCCAGAAACGCGAAGCTCAACAAGCTTCAACTGGGAGTTTTGAGCAACATCCTTTCTCGGTTACAACGTGATTGGGTTCAAGAAGGCGATAAACCATCGGAGTCCAACACTCGACCTAGCACAGCAAGCCAATATTATGACGCTAAAACCGATTACACTCCCCAGACTTCCTCGGGTTTCCGTGACGCCACGCCTGATGACAAAGACACGGAGCCAGACGCCATCGACGAGGTCTGCGAGGGCCTTAAGTCGGTCGTGATCGAGCGCTCGCCAACGCCTAAAGGCTGGGTGCGAGAGACTGAGAAAAGGGGGGCTGGCTCCTGCGAACCTGCTGCTGCTCCGCAGCAAAAGGTGTCTGGCAAATTGGCTTTCAAGTACCCCACCGGTTACCGAATCATGCGCAAATGGGGATGGGATGGCGAGAGTGGTCTGGGACCGAATGGCAACGGCATCACTACACGGGTCCGCGCTGGCCCGGTCATCGTGTGCTCTTACCGCGGACCACAGAGAGCAGCGCCTGGCTTAGGGTACAAGGTCCCGACGTGCAGGGTAAACACATACGCAGCGCGTAAATATAAGCGACGAATCGACCAGGAGCGCAAATGATTGGGACCTCGAGACATTTCACGGCTATTTTCTCGCTTTCGTCAGACTCCTTAATAGGAGACTTCTAAAGAACCGCTGCCGCGATTTCTCGAGTTCTCCTAGATGTCGTACTACACGCATGCGTTGCCTGCGGCTCATGTACGGTTGCGCAAAAGACACTGCTGGGTCGATAAGGGAGGGATGGAGTCTGACAGGTGTGGGATGCAATTAGAAGTTCAGTCTTCGCATACAGTTGTGTGTTGACCAGAGAGCCCTGCTTGATGGGGTAGCTGGATCATGTTACGCGTGCAGATCCCACTCAAAGATGTAGATCTTGCTGTCCTGTATGTATAAAAGTAGAGGGCACACCGCCAGCAGGAGTGGCTAAGTCACCTAAGTTCTGCCTGTCTCGAAGAATACGCACTTTCGCCGGCATAGAACAAGCCAGTTCCAGATCCTCCGAGTTGTCATGTCCTCTCCCCGCAGGAGAACATTGTTGAGGGACATGCACTGACGTTTCTTCACACAGCTAACATAGAAATTCAGACACACCATTGTAGAGTGTCTCTATAGCAGGGGCACAAGCGCAGCCTCCTTTTCCCTCTGTTCTATTATTATTCAGCATCAAACCTTTCTGGACTTCTCGTCTAAATATTCTATATGTGTTGGGGCAGATTAATAGCAGATACGGATTACTGCAATCTCCTTCCAAACTCGCTTGATCTGAATGCTAAAGATAGGGTAGTATTGGAACAGCACTGGCTGTTGAAACAGACCATGTTGTATTCGGTTGCGTAGAACTGACCATCTGAAGTTCTTGATTTCGCCTCGAATAACGTAGACGTCGAATATATTGAAGTCTGCATACCTAGGTAGTTACCTACACGCATTGATAGCACTGCCGCAGTCGGTGACGCCACCGGCGTCCATCGGAGGAATACGCGGCGTTCCTAATGGGGGATCTACTCGCGGTCTCAGGAGGATACGGCCAAGTCCGTCTGATCTGATGTTAATACTTCGATTCTTCTAGCTACTGTTCGCGTTGTGGTATTGCATCGTAGTTGAGTTACATGGCAGAAGTGGGATTTTCTAGGCAAAAAGCCGGGTCACGAATCATGCATTAAACGATATTCCATGTAGCATCAAGAAAAACCTCCTCGCACATACCTGTTGCTCATGATATTAAAATAGAACAAAGCCAAGACAAATAGTAAGTGCAGACCACAGCAATAACATGCCCTCTAGCCTCTCGGAAAGAGCGCAAGCATGCTAGCAAGAAGCACTGGGAGAGTCCACCATCTGAGGACCGTCATTTCTCAACCAACGATGATCTGCGAGAGAGCGAAAAGGAAAGTACGACTAGACACTAGTACCACTCCCGGCATTTTGTGCGCTAATTATATGCTGACAATATCAACTCATTCTATGGAGACCATATAGCCGACGAAACAGACGGTGTTCATCTCAAAGGAAAGAGCTATCCAACTGTCTGTCACTTGACTAATCACTTCCTTTTTCTGGGGATCTTAGCCGAGGAATGATGATAATCTTGCCCGCACGCATAATTACATACGTTATACAGTAGATCTCACTGCTTATTCATTTCCCCGACCGTGACCAACGTTCACGTATGCAAGTAGTTAGATTCGCGAGCGCATCTGATCTGCGGACCTACTGTACTCCTTCGTCTAACGTGGATACTTGTAGTACGTAAGTTGTTACAACTTCGTTAGCACTTAAACAATCCTGCGGCTTCAAATTAACCTTTTAAAGTTTAATGTTAGTTAACTGTGTAAGTTTATCTACGTCAACAATGCAAATAGCGTGAGGCAGAAATGCTAGCCTAGGCTGCCACGGCCAGATGATTCAAGTTAGGTTTTGCTTGGCCTTGTGTAGATCATCGACAGAGAGTCACTATTTTTAGGAGCTGGGCCACAATATCATGTACATACTTAGTGCTAGATCTGTAACTCCCAGATGTTGACGGCTGGCACGGCTGGAATACAGTGCTAAAACTGAGATCTTGACATACCCCTAGATTATACATACCCATCTCACTCCGGCTTTTACTATCTACATTGTATTTTTCGAGTTGCACAAGTATTACGCTAAATCTCAAATCCGACCTCGATCATAACTCAAGACATGAGGACTCTGCATTTAATCTCTTTAAATATGAGTCTCATAGGTAAAAGCACGTTCAGTCCGGCTCCGTAAATATTGTGCGAGGCAGTACTGTTTACTCAAGGTATGTGGATAATTTGGAGAAATTTGGAGGGTTGGTTCACATGTAGGCTGTGTACTGCTGCTACGCAGTTGGTGTGCGTTTTCATGCCAGGTACAGGAGTATGACGTTCCTACATACATACGCATAGCTTTACACGACGTTGGATTTGACCTAGGACAGACCTAGGAGCAGTTGGATTCTGCAGATCTATGCATGTGCAACCTAGTTCTTGGCAAACGTACATATGCGCATAATAGGGAGAGCTACAGGTCTAGCGCGGCTCATGCCCTACTCTTGGGGTCCTTTGGGTCGAGTACCCAGGTGTGTATGATGTAGATCATATGTCGTTGGGACCGATACCTACAACAGTATGCTCCTTATTAAAAATAAAGTGCATAATAACAACTTCAGCTGAGGGAAGCGGGACCGGCAATCGTAGCCATGTTTCACTCGCCCCATACTGGACATGCAGCCCCTGGGCAGGAACGTTATGATGTAGCACAAGAAACTACAGCCCTTTTCAACAAGGCTAACCGTGAGAGTTAGGATGAGGCTAGTAGGATCGACAACTGAGTCCAGTATCCTACTTTCCTGCTTGAGCAATGTGCAAGTCGCATCAAACAACTAAAAGTTGCTGATCTCAATCACCAAAATGATTGACAGGTCTATTTCTCCATTGCACACCATCATGCTCCAGTATACAAACGTACCGTTCTTAAAAAAGAACAACAACAAGCGAGAATGCCTGAAGGAAGTGCGATCAACAACCGACTATGTCGTTATACTGGAAAGATTGTCAAGAGAGGCCTACTTTTGAGCGTCTGAGCCTTGTTGTTTTCCATCTTGCCGCGATGTTGAGGATTGTAGGACAGACGCAACGGGCAGGTGAACAAGGCTCCAGTCTTGCGAATAGCCTGTCGCCAAGACGGTAAGAATAGCAAGCAATGAAATTCTCAAAGAAGTCCTCAGAGTCTCGAGCAGTGGAAAACGAGTATAAAGATGTTGTGATTTCCGGCTTAAACCATCTCCTCTCAGCTCATCATCAGCATCACCAACACCAACACCAACATCTCAACAACACTCCCACACTTCTAAGAAACATTTCTCATCGATATTTCCTTACAGTCCTAACATACTTTCACAATGCCTTCTCGCGCCACCCTCGCCACGGCTCTCCTAGCCTCGACTGCTTATGCGGTGCCTGCCTTCCCTGGCATGATGGTCAAGACCATCTTTGGCCGCGATCACGGCCCGGACGCCTGCGGAGATCAGACCGAGGACGGCCAACTCTACATTGCCGACCTGGGATTCTTCAGCGACAAGGACTGCAACGACAAGATTGGCAACGTCTGCATCTACACCTACTCGGACACCGTCAATGGCGGCTCCGGCTACTGGGGCTGCAACCCGGGCCTCCTGCCCGGCGAGACCCCCTTCTACGCCAGGATCGAGGACTCGGGCTACGACAACATGCAGCTGGTCTTTACCCACGACCAGTCGTGCCCGCCCAACGGACCTGGCGCCGTCTTCGCCACCATGGTCGACAACAAGAACTGCGTCCAGTTCAACCAGGGCGGCGATGGCCCTGGCGTCACCGTGTATCCGAATGGCGGCTCCGGCCTCTCGCTCGTCGGCCCTAACCCCGGCAAGCACAACACGGACGAGAAGAAGACCCCTGCTGAGAAGACCGGCGAGAAGAAGAAGATTAATATCGTTGGCGGTAGCGAGAAGAAGTCCGTGAAGAGCGGCAAGATCGCCAAGCGCGACAACCCCAAGTGCGATGGTTTCACGATCGAGAGCTCCTCTCCCAGCTCCTCTCCTAGCGTGCAGATCTCCAGCATCGTCGACTGCACCAACGGCGGGACCCCCGGATGCTCCATCACCGTGGGCGAGCAGCACACCGAGTCCGTCAGCACCTCTTTCTCCGTGACCGGCGGCGGCGGCATCGAGGGGCTCTTCGAAGTCTCGGCCACCTTCGGCACCGAGTACACCGAGTCCACGACCACCAGCATCCAGGAGGGTCTCTCCGTCCAGCAGGGCCAGAAGGGCTACCTGGCCGCCTACAACGCCGCCACCCTCTTCAAGGGCAAGTTCACCGGCTGCGACTCGGGCGATGAGGAGCAGGAGGGCACTGCTCTCGTCCTCAAGGAGAACGGCTTCACCTACTCCATCGTCAACACCGGCATCTAAGGAGTGGTTCCGGTTATGGTTCCTATCCGAGCCTTTTTCTCTCTCATTGCGTTTCACTACTACTATAGATTTTGGATGGGGTATATGGGTTGTACCTGGCTATCACTGTAAATATATCTAGCATCATGTTTATATAAGCTCTTATGATTTCCGCAAACTCCATTCCCATGCTGGTTTTCAAGTGATAAGTTGCTAAGAACAAAACGAATGAGTGATGAGTTCTATAATATGATTGCTCCTTAAGTAAGTGAAACTCACATTCTCAGACAACTGAGGGTTGGCAGGAGTACTTCTCTAGCACTATATTACTTTCGCAAAAATAATTGCATATGGATTTAAGCGACTGGTGTATGTAGAAAGTCTATTATATGCGTTTGATGTTCCAATAACTTACTCAAGTATTATTCATTCTGGCTTATTCTACTATGTCTATCGATCAACTGGCAACCCAATAACCTCTATTATCTACTATATCTCCAACCCATCTTCCCTAAGCCTTTTGCTCATCGGTGGTTTCCCTGGCCTTAATGGCCTCGACCCTCCACTTGCCGCCAAACCGCCATTGTATCGCAACACCGGCCAAGGCGGCGAACTGTACTCCAACCGCGATGGTAAATGTGATCCCTACACCGACGGCGCCGATAAGGGGCATGACAACGCTGGTGCCGGCGGCAGCGAGGAGACACCTCGCGAGGTTGAGGCTCGCCGTCGCCGCGGCCTGGCGCTTGGGGAACACGTCGATCAGATAAGTCTGAATGGCCGACTGTGTCGAGACCAGCGCCCAGCCCGTGATAAAGGTCGTTATGATGGGCACCGCGATATGCACGCGATCCGAATAGTTGATGGTCCACCCGAAGGTGAGCACGGACGCGCATTGGAGAAGGGCAAGGACGGGAATGAGACGAAGTCTAGCCTTCTCTAGGGGGAAGTCAGCGTTATTTTCGCGCTGCTGCTGCTGTGGACCCGGCGGTGCTTGTTGCTGTTCATTTCTGGCTTCTTCTGCCTCCACCGGGCTGGGTTGGGACTTGGAGGACTCGTGTTTAAATTTGATACGCCGGTAGTTGGCATCTAGTATCTTGCCCGTAACAAGAGTACCGATGATCGACCCTACGCCGTTTGCGATAAAGGTGAGCCCGACTTTGGTCTCGCTGAGCCCGTAGCGGCTCAAAAATAGATCAGCCATTGCCGTGATTGACATCTGCCAGACGGCATAGTACAGGCCTAGAAACAGGATGATGGGCGCTGCTTGCTTGCTAAAGAGTATGCGGAACGGGCCGACGAGATCAATACGAGTGGCACTGTTGGACTGTGGCGACCTGGCTTGCACGGTGAACTTGGTCTTTGTGGTCTTCTGGTAGAATTTTAGGGGGTACTTGGCTATCGGGCTAGATGGATTCGCACTCCCATTTGCCACGACTAACCTGAGAGTCTCAGGCAGCAGCACGACCAAAAACAGGAGAAAGATGCCGCCATATATCGTCAAGAACCAGAAAATCGATTTCCAGCCTAGAGATCCGGCCAAGGCTCCTCCGATGACTGGACCTACCGCTACCGGCGCAAGAAGGCCAGCCTGAAATATACCGATGAAACCACCACGGTCCTCACGGGTGGTGATGTCTCCAATGACTGCCGCTCCGATGGCAATGGTGCTGGCACTTCCCGTACTCTGGATGCTTCGAAGCACAATGAGCATGGGGTAGTTCCTTGTTTCTGCTAAACCTATGCAAGCGCCCAGAAACACCAAAAAGGTGCAAATGTATGCTACTCGACGCCCTTTGGCATCTGACAACGGGCCCCAGAAGCTGGGTGCGACGCCTTGAAACACTAAGTAAGATGTTATGGTGAGGTTGACAAGTTCAACCGAGACATTGAGATCACTAGCCACGGTTGGAATTGCAGGGAAGTAGATATTCGACGCGAATCCAGAGACTAGTTTCGATTGGCAATGCTATTAGTTCCTGAAGGTTTCTAAGCTGTACCTGGATTTGGCACGACTTACAAGTGGCGGCGGTCGACGCAATGAACACGATCAAAGCCTTTTGACGCTTATCGAAAATGCTATGTGGTTGCTCAACCTCTGGGACAACCCCAGATCTGTCGTCTGTACTCATTGCATTAATTACATTGAATATTCTATAATTTGTTCTCAAGATGTCGAGTGATTGGAGCAAGATATATAGAGATCTCATCTTCTTTGACTTTAGGTTATTGTGGGACGACGGAGTTCGGAGCTGAGCTTATTAGCCCCATGCATATAATATCTGCATACCTACCAGGCATGTCCTTGCCACTCAAGCACATCGTATTATTGTGACGAAGGCAAACATGATCCGTTGTGAGAGGCTGATAGTAATGTTAATGCTCCAGACGTAGTTGAAGAACCGTAAGAGCTTGGAGGTTATTTAGTTGTTAGATCCGAGATGCCAAGGACGCCCAACCATCGCATTCAACCGCCATGTGTACAACTGGTAACTGCGTAAAGCATGGTTCCAAATTCATCCACCCCCTGCAACCAGTGGTCCACTCTGTCTTGTCTGCTTATCACATCAGCTTCATTGAAGTCTTCGGGAACGCGCCAAAGCTCGTCGATACGAAGCCCTCCCCCAGGCCACTCTCCTAGGTATGAGCGGTACGAGGTTTCCCAGTCGAGCCTTGTCTGGGCTCGCCAAAGGGCACCATTCGAGGGTGCGAGTAACCCTTGGAGTTCTGACCCGATGAACGTCGGGAGTCCGTCGTGAGCGGAGAGCACGCCGTCGAAAAGGTACATTGTGAACAGTGTCCGTCTGTTTGCCTCTGCCACTATCCAGCTCTCCCATTTCGGGCAACGCAGCTGTTGCTCAGCTTTGCATACCAGGCCACTCCTGGCGCTTGCGCAGGCAAGCTCCTGGAGGTTCATGACTGCCTGGCGAAGAAATGGACCGGCTATCTGCTTGAGATGGAAAAAGAGAACCATGGTAAGTATTAGATACGCCTGGAACACGCAAAGCAAGGTAATAGTGTCGCGCGTGTCACATTGCTCCTGTAGACTTCTCATCTCTTGCTGCAAAACATCTACCGTCACGCCTTCGTTATTAGGCAACTCCATCTCCAAGCTTCGGACTAGGTCGAGACAGCTGGAAAGAGGCGGTTTTATCAGATGCGGCCATACTTGTGAGGGGTGAATGAATGGCGGATATCCTCGTCCACGAATAGTTACAGCAACGTAAGACTGAACCACCCGGTGTAAAAAGAGCTTAATATTAGCTGGATACTCTTTCAATACTTGGTTGGGAAGTGGAATGTATGCTCCCAACCAACGGTTACTAATCTCTTCGGCATTGATAGGGCAAGTAAGTTCGAGGCCAAGGAAATCTTGAATGCCAGACACATCTGCTTTATGTACTGCATCAGGTCCTAGTTCGATTATACGCGGCGATTCTGGAGTTGGCTCTGCTGAGTCGGGGGTAAACCCAGGGTTGATAGTTGGATTTCTCGGACAATCGCTAGCGAGTGGATATGGCGCGGTGTCACGGGAGAAAGCTGTTCGGGTATACACACAAGGTAGCTCTCGTTGAGTACACCTTGAACAACCGCCTTCGAGACGGTCACATTTCACTTTAGCAGCTGAGCATTGCTGGCAAGCTTTTTGTCTCGAAACAGAATATCTTGCTGGTTTCATAGCCTCGAACACATAATACTGATCTAGTTATTTGCCTTGAAGCTAGAGAAATGGTTATGAAGAAATAGTTAAGAGGTTGAAGAGATTGAACTCGACCTGTTGGTCATGGTCGACTAGATAATCTATTGGCTAAAACTTGTAGAGAAATGGTGCCGTCATCACACCTGCTGCCAGCCGCCAGCATCGACTCTACCCAGTCAAAGGTACGGTACAAGCCACAGCATACAGCATATAGAGGCAAGCAACTACCTAAGTTTGAGTCTAGTTCGGAGTACCGACTTACCTATGGCAGATAATTATTTTGCGGCAAGCAACGTTGTCTGCTCTACATTTAAGTATCAGGTAAGGGAGTTGTAGATAAGCATATTCTCATGTTTAAGCAGTCAAGAAATAACATTGACCAAGACACTTTTGTGTAAACTTCAACGGTTAGAAGAGTAACGTGAGAGGAACGAATAAGGGCTACCGAAACTGAGAGGACCTTCTAGATTAGGTAATAGGTAACGTCTATACATCAAGCACCTAGCTATGCATGTATAATCTGCCTGCTTAATCTAAACCTTATGTACTACTTACCTTAGGTAATAATAGGTGTGCATGCGTGTTGCACAGGCCAAGGTCTCTTTCACTAAGGCAGTCGAACTTTAACCCCGAGTCAGTTACCCCACTTCCCTATTCGGGCGGTTCTCTCCATCTGCAGGGTCCGATGCTCGGTGGTCCAAGCATCCATCTGTCGTCATTGTCATTGGGTGGCTGAAAAGCTGTAGTTGCAAAAAAGTCCCATGAGCAGGCACCCTCCCCCAGAAGCCCTAAAGGATTCTAGGTTAGCAGCACAACCTCCCCTGTTACTAGCTGTTCATTACGGTACCATGTACTAACTATGGATGGTTGTCCCATAATGGGGGACTCTCCCCAATTGGGTCCACGGGCAATTCCTCTTGGTCACTTTGGTCACTTCGGCCATTTTGCTCTCTCGTGCCCTTTTCTCCTCTCTTTTCTACCGATACACAATAAACTGGTACATTTTGATCTGGACATTTTTCTTATTCACTCTAACGACAATTTCCCTTACCTCGTCATCAAGATCTTAAGGGATGATACGTCGAAGTCTGCATTACTTCTCCTCACCTATTGTTGCTGTTCTTTGATCTCCAGTATTCACGATGCCGTCGGCCAAGTCGAAAGCGAACCACGAGGACGCAAAGTCGGACACGGCGAGTGTTAAGGAACGAAATGGCCACGGTCCCAATCACATACATAGATCCAATGGCAAGCTACAGCGCGTAGCTAGCTCGACAGGTTCACACTTGAAGGACGTAAACTCCAAGGGTTTAGCGACCACACCCACAGCACCTGTGGCACAACCCGCAACCACTCCGGGGGTAAGGCACCACCGTGGCGATGCACATCCGTGGGATACGGACACCACTTGGGCGTTTAGTTTCATACTAACATGCTCTTTTCAGCTGCAATGGTCAACCTTCGATCGCGACGTCCTGCACGAGTATCGTCGTGAGCACCAACTCGACACTCCAACTGCCTTTTCCTCTTCTTACCGTCATTGGGTCTTGTCGCACTCCCACCTCGGCCTAAAATCTCCGACGATGGCACGACGAGCGCAGTTCCGGCGTCAGACCAAAGACGACCTTACAAAGGTAGTGCGGGCGCACTTCAACGGCGTCGGCATCCAAGAGAACGACGTCATTGTCGAGTTCCTCCACAGAGTAAAAAACCCACGCGTCGTCAAACCGAAAAGGAACAAGGAACTACCACACTCCTCTCCCCTACCTTAATACGCTCTTTGGCATATATGTTACAAATAATGAAGTATAAAACACTTGAGCGCTGGTAAGACTCTATTGTCCCTGGATTCTCTACGCAGGCTCATCTGCATATACGCATATCATGGGCAATGGCATTTTCGCGGCTGCATAATGCTATCATTGTACATTGCATTTTCACTGGCGTTCTTAGCGGTCTGGTGGCTTTCGCTCACACTGGAAGGGACAAAGTTCATGAATTAATGACGGTCTGGCATGGCTTACTTTACATATATATGATGGGAAAGGGAACTTGGGATTGTACTCTGAAAGTTTCATGAGCAGTGTTCGTTTATGTTTTCTACTAGATAACTACTATATAGTTGCATCGGCATGAGAATAATAAATACCATATGAATGTTTATCTCGAATCTTATCTTGAATCTTATCTGCACCACTGCAGTAGTCTAACGTGGTTTTTGAGACCTCACAAAAAGCGACTTGTGTTTTACTGGTTGAGTGGTCCGCTGTTAGCAGCTCCCACAGTTTGCCGTAGTGCAAGTTAAACTAGCATTAGACCCCGAAAAGCTTGACACCAAAAAAAACGGGCTGAACTAATTAGTACCATTCTGGCTTAGCGCCATTATAGGTGTCTTCCTTTTTCGGTCGAAGTGTTGTTGCTGCAGCCAAAATAGACGTAAACGGCCCTGGAAGTAGTAAACACAGTTGAGAGGAACAAACACTGTGCTATTCTCATCCTACTATCTACATGGGAAAGCCCTACAGCTATTAATTCCTCACGAATCAGACGGAAATCTCACTCAGCTCGCACAATCTTTTTTTGTCCTTCCACAGATTTTATTTATAATACAAAAAGCAATCTACGGCTGACTTAAGGCGCTAATGAAGCATGTAGAGCTGGAAACACGTGCAGTGCTCAGTGGCGACTCGGACAACTCTTCTCATCATGCTACCTAAGGAAGGTATGCTATCGCTTCCGAGTGAAATCTCGGTCTCTCGGTCTACCTACTTAACTACTTGAGCTATGTTCCTGGTCTCTGTGGGCATTCCACCACGGAATTGGCGGGTTAGGCGGAAAGTTGGCGTGACCAGGCTCGCTTGAATTAATTGTAAGCCATCTACGGTTGCTGATCACCTGCTGCGAAGCAATAACTATTGGGCCCTCGGCGAACTATTGGTTTGTGCGGTGGATGGTAATCATTGGGCTTACACCGCGACCAAGATCCCCTTTGCCTTCGATCAAACCCTCGGCAAGCTCCTCGTAAAGAGATAACCAGCTGTTGAGTTAGTATGTCAGAGCCACGCCGCCGCGGGGGTAGTCGGCCTTAACTGCGGTTTCTTTTACCCACCATGGATTCGTATCGGCAACAAGTATCTTGGCAGCCCTGGATAGCGCGCACCAATTAGCGCGCCAAATTGGCGAGCATTGGTCGAGTTTATGTAACCCCCCGTGCTATCCAGCGCTTTCAGTCTTCATGGTGAGTGACGGCTGTACACAAAACATCCTCACCCCTATTATGAATGTATTTTCCCCAGGCCGGAACCATGGCGATGCGAATACCCTTTTTCCATGCCATCTGAACGAAAATATCGATCTTCTTCCAATACGGCTCATTCCCAGTTTGTCGGACCCAGATCAATGAATGGGAGATCACCCTCTCGGTCAGGTGTTGAGATCCTGAAGATAATATGAGCGGAGCAAGCCTAAGCCCTGGGCTTATAGCTTACCCCAACTCTGTAAAAACAACTGCAAGGACCATATTGAAACCCTTGGTCGCGGGATCGTCAAGGTAGATTTCCACCTTGTCCAAACTCGAGCGGTGGAACAATCCCCAGGCGGTATCTGCCTGCCAGAAAAAGGCTTTCCATCTTTGCGTAGTGAAGAACTTACCCTTGCTCTTGAGTCCATAATCGTGTATTTTGATGGTGTTCAAATGTCTGTAAAGAAAGACAGCCAGTAGGCTATGGCTTTGAAAGATAACCACATTGCTCAGGTTTAAACAGAAACGGACTATTACCAACGGCGTAGTGGCACTGCCTGGTCTGTGGAAACGTTGAGACTTTCGTAGATAAAGGCATCCTTCGGTGCACAGGGAAACCCGCTACGTCCTCAGTCCTTTGGCGCCATATTGTTGAAAAAATATCACATAGTGAAGACCGAAACACAAGGGTGAAGCGGATCTACACGTAGCTTGTGACAACGGATCCCCGATCATTTGGGGATATAGGTGCGGAGAAAGTCATCCTTCGAAGATTACTTCTTTTTGCATTTCTACACGCTTGTTACAGATTACCGTGTTTACATAGTTCAGTAGCCGTCACCCGGCCCGGCAACAACGTTTCTGCACGACGCGATGGATTCATTTAGATGCTATAGATTATAAGTTACGACCCCCAAGCTATACAAATCCACTTCTTCAAAACCGCCATTACCTATTCGACCTTGCAAGAACCAGGTCCAAAGAAGAAAGAAAAAAGCCCGCCGGTATCTTAAACGGAACAACACACCGAGAATAAGGGGACAAGTAGAATAGCAAACTTATACCTTGCTGTAGATGGTATGCTGTAGGTACCTAAGTACATAGTTTAATAGAATGATCTTATCAAGGTTTTATCTTAACGCCGACAAGACCTGTTAATTAACGGAGAGTTGGAGAAGTTTCCCGATAACTCGACATTTGCTCGTCTTGGCTAAGCCGGGTGGGCCATACTCTTGAGCTTTCGCGCTAAATCAATGCGAAAAAAGTTTGGAGCGTCATCGCATTCGTTGGAACATCTGAAAGCTTCTCCTTGCCAGTCTGCTGGTTTTTGTACTGAGGTAATCACTAACCGTTATTCTCTCAGTGTCCGCAACGTACCGACGACAACTTAATCTACTATTAGACCGATATGCCATGAGAGGCACATCACTAATTAATTACTTAGTCTTTCCTTTTGTTTAATACGGATGCTCAAAATGAACACTGGTGTTTTTGCAAAGTCGGCGCTGCCGTCACGCGTGCTGTCCCCTGCTCAGATATGCCGAAGGCAAAGACTACGAGAAAATTTACGGCACCGCAACAGCCCAAGCCGTTCAGTTTCATCCTTTTCGAAGCAGCCCAAGAAGACTTTTGTTAGGCCAGCCTGCCAGGCCTCTCCTATTCAGCGACGGGTAAGCAACACATGCTTGTATCTCAGGTGTCTATATAACAATTTCTAACTCTAATATTATTCTCGTAGTCCTTCCATGCAACCTCACGCGCCCTCGCCGTCAAGGACCCATACAGCACCCTTGGAGTTGGAAAGTCTGCGACAGCTAGTGATATCAAGAAGGCCTACTACGGGTTAGCAAAGAAGTTCCATCCCGATACCAACAAGGACCCCACGGCCAAAGACAAGTTTGCCGAGATCCAGTCCGCATACGAGATCTTATCCGACCCCAAGAAAAAGGAACAGTTTGACCAATTCGGCGCAGCCGGCTTCGACCCGAACGGTCAACCTCATCCAGGTGGTGGTAGCCCCTTCGGTGAAGGGAGCCCCTTTGGCGGCTTTGGCGGCGGCGGTGGTGGAGGTTTTGGAGCCAACTTTGATTTCGAAGATTTATTCAATGCCTTCACTGGTGGTCGAGGCGGTCCTTTCGGCGGGGCAGGTGGTCGCGGTCGCGGCAGAAATCCTTTCGGACAGGAGATTTTGGTTGGTGAGAAGATCGAGGTGCAAACAAACATATCGTTCATGGAGGCAGCGAAAGGCACAAGCAAAACAATCACGATACATCCATTGGTCACCTGTGATACCTGTGCTGGAAGTGGCTTGAAGCCTGGTACCAAACGAACCGAATGTAGGACTTGTGGCGGTAGCGGTACCCAAGTGCATTTCATGCAGGGAGGCTTCCAGATGGCATCCACTTGCACTACATGTAAAGGTACTGGCCAAGAAGTTCCCCGAGGATCGAGTTGTAAGACGTGCCATGGAGATGGCGCAGTTAAAAGCCGCAAGACCTTAAACATCGATATCCCTGCTGGTATCGAGGATGGCATGAAGCTACGCTTAGACGGCGAGGGCGATGCCCCTGTTACTGGCGGCATGTTGCCTCCTGGTGCCAGAACAGCAAGAGGAGATCTGTATGTTGTGGTGAGGGTTGCACCTGACCCGAAGTTCAAGCGCGCAGGCTCGGATATCTTATACACCGCCAGCATCCCCTTGACAACAGCGGTTCTGGGCGGCGAAGTGAAGATTCCTACTCTAGATGGCGACGTAAACGTCAAGGTGGCAACAGGCACGAACACGGGCGACAAGATGACACTGGGCGGCATGGGAATGAAGCAGCTTGGATCACGACGTGGCGGCAAAGGCGACCTACGGGTTGAGTTCCGTGTCGCCATGCCCAAGTATCTTTCCGCCAACCAACGCACTATCATGGAGATGCTAGCCGACGAGATGGGCGACAAGACGGCCAAGAGAATCATGAATGTTAAGATGCCAGGGTAAGTCTGCGGTCATTAATGGCTATGGGAGCTGCACAAGAGGCTGATAATGGATATACAGATCTGAAACTACGTCCTCATCCTCAGGCTCGGCTTCCAAAGAGGCAACAAAAGGTGACGATCCGGCGCACAAAAATGAAGGGTTCCTCAAATCGATCTGGCATAACTTGACCAACCATTCAGCCCACGATCAATCAGGAACGCCGACTAGCAAACCAGAAGAAAAGACAGAAGACAAATCGGATGACACTAAAGATAAGGACGAAAAGAAACCCTAGGGGCCGACGAAAGACGCCGAATTAGGCTCCGGTTGAGCTTGATTAGACGCCGTAGAATTGCTTCACAATATGTATCATATATTCGGGTGCCGGATTGATACTCGCTGTATAAAAACACCAACATTTTAGTCCATCATAGCCGATTACCACGATGATCACGGAATTAGGCGGTATTAAGGGGTGAATATTCGCGGACGGAGACGTTCTTAATTCCCCCTTCGGAAGCAGATAAGACTCTCTAGTTACCTTCCTGGGGGCGTCACCGCATCTAGGATGGTTCCATCGACGAGTTCCGAAGCAGACGGATGGCCTTTTCCGGGAAAACATCCCATCGGTGTAGTTTAGTGCTTCTTGTATAATACCTTCGGAATGGACTTAATGTACCAATACGAAGCCGTAGCTATGGCGTATCTGTCGGAGGCCACTCTCCTCAGTCAAAAAGATAGAACAATACAACAACCTAACTAATCTGACCAACTACCTAAGCAGAGTTATTGTTGTTCCTGGTTGTGATCAGACTTCAATCATTATTGAGTTTATGTACATATTTTATTGATGTTGCGATGGAAGCCAAGCTTCGGCCCCGTACCGTGACCCTAGGATCTGGTTACCGAGAGCTTGTCTCTGTCCTACTTGAACATACTGATACTAATGCATGTGATGCAGAAAACCATCATGAGATCTTACAGACGGCCGCAGAATAGGCCGCCCATTGGGTTGGTTCGGGTCAGGGCCAAGCTGCAATTTCGTACAGGTAGGTAGGTGGAAGAGCCCGCCGGCCCGCTCGCTGTTGTGCAGTGGGAAGAGAGATAAGGAGCCGAAACATCCCTTGATCCTGACAGCAGGGCTCAAGACTCTATAGGTACAGATCTAGAGCGCGGAGTTTTATCCCCTAGTTACCATATACAAATACGAGTTGAGTGGCGCCGGGTTGAGCTTATTAGTCCGTCAAAAGATAATGTTGTTGTAGCCTATAGACAGGTCTACATTGATCAACCCTGTGGCTTGGCACGACACTCGCAAACCAATCGCTGATCGCGAACGGGTTTCCTCGAATGCTGGCTCTGGGTTGTCACTTTGCATGCAAAGTGGTGTTAGATACGGACCAATTGTTGAAGACCATTGCATGTGGCTCGGAATGCATGTGGTGTTGTCCATTGGTACCTGCTGGAACTAAAGGGTGTGCATGTGCTCCCAAATGATATCTTTTTGCTCCAAATACCTACCTACCTACCTACTATAGAACAGTTATATAGTCAGATTGATCGTATTATTCGCTGTAGCTATGTGTTGTCTTATCATAGGTGGATGCCTAAGTAATTATGGGCTTACATTCTGTTGTGTTTCTTTTTGCCGTGTCTCTATCTTTTATTGATCGATGTCTTGAAGCTTATTATACCTCTTGGATAACCTTTACTTGGGACTTCAACCAGAGGGCTTGCCGCCTTTAGCCAGTGTGTACATAAGTACGGCCTGCTTTAGTACAAGCTAAAGAGCTTATATGCAGTAGTATTGTAGCTGTCTACAGCTACCACTGCAGGACCCGACTTTTATACAACAGCCACGACGTAAGCTACATAAATGTGGCTTCCTTTATTCAGCAGCTCAAGCTTTGCTTCGGTCTATGGAACTTCTATATAAAATGCATTCTACTGTATGAATATGATAACTGGTTATGGTGAGAGGCGAGCCTGGAGCCTGGCAAAAGCGGCGATTGTACTAACCCGTATTCTACGAAGATGCTCATCAAGCTTCAGAGGTCTCTCAGCAAGATTAGCTAAGGAACTTAGGATACCCCGCCATCCACGCATCCTGGTTACGTTACTACATAGTATGTAAGCCTTCGTTCGTTCTCGACAGAAGCGGCAGGTTAGGGCCGAAGTTGAAAGCACCACACCAAGGCTTATTCCAACCCAAGGCGCCTATTCATGTCCAACGGCGGCTAATGCCCAGCCCAATTCCAATCCCAATACATCCTCCCCTTTCATGGGACTGCCCGGCCGCTTCTCCCCCTCTATCATTCTGGCTTCACCCGTGACTATGCACCCGACTTAGCGATCTCTAAACGCGCCGCGTGTTACATACGCTGCTGCGTCATCTGACTAAACGCCGATCTCTATTCTTTAGCAATCGATCCTAATTTTTAAAGGATTGCCTAGTGCTCGGACAAAAGCTCGGGTTACTACAGTATAGCTTGGCTAACCTACATAGGACGTTGGGCCTGGTGGTACGTAGGCTCACACATTCAAGCGTAGGTCCATCCCTCATCAATCCACGTAACCCGCTTTTGCACGGCGATTTCCCTACCGAGAGAAAGTGTACCTATCTATCTACATACATACTTACTTACTACATACTACCTCAGACAACAACATAATTAATACCTATTTCATATACTTTGTTAAAGTTGAATTGGGTGCATATTAGCGACATTTAAAATCCATTCAAACAAAGTTGTCCCCACCCCTAGTCTAGTGCAGAACAGATAATACAGGTGTTGCTGAGTATTGCCGGTACTGCGACTGCGGCCCTCAGCGCATCGTCACATCGTCACATCCTACTCCACACCTCCCGTCACCTCTACCATATACACTTGCATACAGGCCTACAGGACCTGTGCATGTAGTTCCTCGCCCACGATCTCTCTCTAGCCAAACCGGACGCTTCCGAATCCCATGCGACGTTGACTCGAAAACCTCCGCCACCGATTTTCAGAGCGTAAGCTCTTAGTTCGCCTATCCTGTGTTGTCTGACAACGAAGACTTCACCCAATATGACGCAGACACCAATGTTGTCCGTGCCTCTCAAGGCCACGAACGAGATCGATTGGATCACACCGCTCAAGACGTATATCCGCGATACATACGGAGATGACCCAGAGCGGTATGCCGAGGAATGCGCTACCCTGAACCGCCTGCGCCAGGACATGAGGGGCGCCGGGAAGGACAGCACCGCTGGGAGAGATTTACTGTACAGATACTATGGTCAACTCGAGCTGCTAGACTTACGCTTTCCAGTCGATGAGAAGCACATCAAGATATCTTTTACATGGTATTACCCCGCCCTCCCGCCGTCGTTGCGCGGTATGCTGACCGTGGCTCCTAGGTACGATGCCTTCACCCACAAGTCCACTTCCCAGTACTCGCTTGCCTTTGAGAAGGCTTCTATTATTTTCAATATATCCGCCGTCCTGTCTTGCCATGCTGCCGTACAGACCCGGTCCGAAGAAACCGGCCTCAAAATGGCCTACCACTCCTTCCAAGCCTCCGCCGGCATGTTCACATACATAAACGAGAACTTCCTGCACGCACCCTCGTCGGACCTAAGTAGAGATACCGTGAAGACCTTGATATCGATAATGTTGGCACAGGCCCAAGAGGTCTTCCTAGAGAAGCAAGTTAGCGATGGGAAGAAAGTAGGCATGTTGGCAAAGCTATCAAGCCAGGCCGCATATCTGTACCAGCAGGCGCTTGAAGGTGTACAGGAAAATGTTAATAATGGCATCTTCGAGAAAGCTTGGCTCCTCTTCACTCATGTATGTTCTGTTCTTTATCTTCCTTATCGTCACGGGAGAGCGCAATGAGCAGGGCTGAGGTTCTGACCAACTTGCAGATCAAAGCCAGCCTGATGAGTGCCAATGCTCAGTATTACCAAGCACTAGCAGATGAAGACGCAAATTCCTACGGTGTTGCTGTCGCAAGGCTTACGGTAGCCGAAACCCAAGCGAAAGAAGCAAACAAATTAGCCAGCAGCTTCCCGAGTTCGCCACCACAAAGCTCCAACCTAAGCTCCGATACAGGATTGATACTCGCGGATATCACAAAGCGGAATTTAACTACGATTCAAGCGAAGCTGAAGGGATTAATAAAGGACAATGACTTTATATACCATCAGCCTGTACCCGCGGAAGCCAGCTTGGTGCCAGTACCCAAGTTACCCGCCGCAAAACCGATCCCCGTGAACGAGTTGTATGCTGGCCAGGACATTCAGCGTATCACAGGGCCAGACTTGTTCGCCAAGATCGTTCCTTTTGCTGTTACCGAGTCTGCAAGCTTGTACGATGAAGAAAAGGCGAAGTTGGTGCGAGCAGAAGCCGAAAGGGTAGAGTTAGCCAATGTCGAGATGGCTACAAGCTTGGACTATTTGAGGTTACCGGGCGCTCTACAGGTACTGAAAGGCGGCATCGACCAAGATATACTCCCAGACGAAGATTTCAGGACTTGGTGTGACGACGTTGCAGGGCACGAAAATCCAGTATCGATATTTGATACGTTAAACATTGACAAGGACGCCATTATAACGGCACTGGACCGGTGCTCAAAACAACTTGACATGGAGGAAAGTGTATGCGAGAAAATGAGGTCAAAGTACGAGGGCGACTGGACGCAACAGCCCAGTTCGCGCCTCACGACGACTCTGAGAGGCAATATACGGAATTATAGGGAGGCGTTGGAGGAAGCAGCAAAGAGCGATACGCAACTATATGCGAAATTCAGACAGAATGAGACGGACATCGAGCAGATGCGCGAAGCTGCTCAGCTCGGCGAGGTCGACGCTCTTTTCCAAAACGCGGTCCGAAAGATCAGAGTCAAATCGAGCAACTCGAATAGTCCTGCCACTGAGCAGCCAAATCTGCTAGATGCTGACTTTGATGATGGAAGCCCGAGCGTCGCGCAGCAAATCAGTCATGTCGAGGACATCCTGAAGAAGCTGAATCTCGTCAAAAGGGAACGCAACCAAGTTTTGAAAGATCTCAAGGAAAAGGTGAGTACTCTTGTGACCAGCCTCTGTATTATCATGCCCACTGACTGGTGATTAGGCCCATAACGATGATATCTCGCAAATCTTGATCCTGAACAAGAAGGCGATTCCAAACCACGAAAACGAGTTGTTCCAGTCCGAACTAGAGAAATTCCGGCCACATCAGAACCGCCTTCTACAGGCGAATCATAAGCAATCTTCTTTGATGAAGGAGTTGACGGCTTCTTTCAACAGTCTCCTTCAAGATAAGCGTGTACAGGCGGAACAGAGTAAGTACGAGGCCATACAGAGGCAGAGGAGTTCTGTTGTCAACAAGTATAAGAGGGCGTATCAAGAGTTTCTGGACCTCGAATCGGGTCTACAGAGTGCGAAGAATTGGTACACGGAAATGAAAGAGACGGTTGAAAGTCTCGAGAAAAACGTCGACACATTTGTCAACAACAGAAGAGCAGAAGGGGCCCAGTTATTGAACCAGATTGAGCAAGAAAGGGAAATGAATAAGAACTCGCAAGCTGAGATGGAGCGGGAAAGAATCCGGGGGTTGATGGAACGTATGTCGGTCGAGGCCGGTCATTCATCGCCACCATCCAATACTGGATCCTCACGGCCAACACCTGCGCCACTCACCTTCAATAATGCTCCACGTTATCCTCAAACCAACTTTGCTGGCCACTACCAAGTTCCAAACTCTCCTCCTCCTAATCAATCCACCTACCCTAGTTTCTCTAGCCCTCCGCCCAACAGCACGTATACGCCAGCACCACAGCAGTCCTATACTCCTAACCCGCAACAAAGCAACCAGCAATATGGACAACATACTTACAACCCCGGTAATTGGGGACGCAATCCCGGCCCGGTATCGCCACCGCCGACGCAGACAAGCTTCGGCAGAGGACCAGCATCTCCGCCGCCAAACCAAACATCCTTTACAGCCAACCCGTACAGCACCTACGGAAATCCACAAGCTCAGCAATCGCAACAATTCGCCCCTCCCGGTTTCGTACCGCCTCCCCCTCCGCCCGGCCCGCCGCCACTAGGCCCACAACAGACCATTCACTATCCCCAACACCAGCAAGAATACCAGTATGGTGGTCCACAAGGTGCCGCCATGAACAGCAATGCGCCCAGGCCCGCGCAACCGCAACAGCAACAGCAACAACCACACGATCCTTGGGCTGGTCTGAACGCTTGGAGATAAGGCTACATTACTTTTTCCCGTGCTCTGAATGACGAAGACATAATGACATATGGAGTGAGAGGGTAGGCGGACAGTATCTGCGTCAAGGGGTAAGCATGATGATGATAAATGGACTGACGACAAAATAATTCGGTACTCAATTCATTAGAAGGAAATCAAGGTGGGCTTGAAAGGAAGCATAGCATATGGCCATGATACTACTGATAGGACACTTGAGTACGCTTCAATAAAATCACACATCCAATAGCAGATCTCGCGGTTTGCAGCGGGGTCGATTAACTGACTGATAAGCATACCAACGTGCGTAGAGCTCCATCCCTGCTTCGGACATACCATTGAAGAGGCGCCTACAGGAGCTGAGAGTTCCTGCGGAGTCGGGATGTACAGTCTCCGATGAGGAGGGTCGAGTCGCTCTCGTTATCTTCGTGAGTCTCTGATCATTCCTGTGTCGCTGATAAGTCGCATTCCTTCTACTCGGCTACGTCTGTATCCTTTGTAGGATCCTGCATCTTTATAGAATCAACACCTATTGTGAATATGACGATCGCTTCAGAAACTTGGGAAGACAAAGCGGCGGCAAAACGCGCCAGCATCCTTGCTGCAATACCTGCGAAATGGAGACTCAGTCCCGCCGATATCAAGCGGGCTTCCGAGCAGCGACAGCTGACTGGCGCGTTTGTCCAGCAATTCCTGGACCCAGCGGATGTATCTATTGTTTCCATGGACAGCGTGCCGATCGTGGAAGCCATTAGAGCGGGAAAACTCTCTAGTGTCGAGGTAGCCACGGCCTTTTGTAAGGCCGCTGCTGTTGCTCACCAGATTGTATGCAAGCCCCGCTCGAGCACTCAGAAGCTGGGAGGGGTTGAGACATGCAGACCATGTATATTCAAGTACTTATTGATTTGATCACTTACGCTTGCTTGTTAAGGGCAATTGTCTTCACGAAGTTCTCTTCGACCAAGCATTAGAACGCGCGAAGGAACTCGATGATTATTACGCCCGACATGGGACTACTGTCGGTCCGCTCCACGGCTTGCCCGTGAGCCTGAAGGATCAGTTCCATATCAAAGGGGTTGATACGAGTATGGGATATGTGGGCTGGATCGGGAAGAACTGTAGGTGAAAACAGTAGTTCATATTTTTATATAAGTTGTCGTCCGATTGCTTGAAACTTTTATTTTCTTTATAATTGCTCTCCTTTTCTATCGCCCCTATTACTAGAACTTCCTTGTACAAAACTTACCATAGGTATCTACCTACTCACACATCATATCACGTCACGAAAGTCGGCATCGACGACGCAGAACAGACGCACAAGGTCGAAAGCCAGTTGACTGGGGAGCTTCTCTCGCTGGGCGCGACCCTCTACTGCAAGACCAGCGTTCCGCAAACGCTGCTCATAGGCGAAACTCTCAACAATATCATCGGGACCACGCCCAACCCCCACAACCGCCTCCTCTCATGCGGTGGTTCCTCCGGCGGCGAGGGCGCCCTGCAGGCCCTCGGGGGAAGCACATTGGGCCTCGGCACGGATATAGGCGGTTCCGTGCGCATACCCGCTGCTTTTAACGGCCTGTTCGGAATCAAGCCCACGCCTGAGAGAGTCTCGTACCGCGATGCGGCGAACACGAATCCGGGGCAGAACACCTATCGCTCTAGTGTCGGGTTCATCAGTACCTCTGTCGAGGGCCTCAAGCTGGGGCTGGAGGCCGTCCTGGAGACGAGGCCGTGGTTGAGGGATCCGGCTGTTGTGCCGATTCCTTGGCGGGGCGAGGTTGTTGATGAGTTTCTTGCTAGGGGAGAAAAGGGCAAGGGGGAGGAGGGGGGGAAAAAGGGATTGAAGTTTGGTGTTCTGTGGAAGGATGATACGGTTGCGCTGCATCCGCCTGTTGCGCGTGGACTGAGGATTGTTGTGGATGCGATTCAGAAGGCCGGACATAAGGTAAGATAAACAGGAGGCAGTTGATTGTTGTCGTTGTTTGCTTGTTAAGGAAGCCATGGCTAACACCAAGGTTTTATAGGTCGTCACGTGGGAACCTCCGTCACATGGACACGCTACACGGACTCACGTAAGTGGATTCATTCCACCCGCTCTACGAACATTCGGGATGTCGATTTGTTCCGCCGGGGGAAGGAAGGCAGATAGCTAATGTCTGAGTGTTGCGGCGGTTCTAACTTTATTTTAATACCAGTTCTCGTTCATTCAAGCGAACGGAGCACACGAAATCCACGAACAGCTCAAACTATCCGGCGAGCCGCTAATAAAGCCGCTGCAACCATTATTCTCGCTAAAGGAGCCGGTCAGCCTGCTGGAGTACCAGGACGCGACGGTCCGGGGTCTCGAGCTGGAAGCGAAGTACTCGGATTACTGGAACTCGACGGCGGATTTGGACGGTAAGTCTTCTCTGCCGTCCTCTCTCTCTGTCTCTCTCTCTCTCTCTCTCTCTCTCTCTCTCTCTCTCTCTCTGTGTGTGTGTGTGTGTGTGCCTTCTTCGACAAGCGATGGTAAAAGAAAAATGGATTTTGGGGGGCTTTGAATGAATATTGAACTAATCAAGTCTCTTACTCACAGGACAAATCGTCGACGCCGTCATCATGCCCGTTGCGCCCCACGCAGCAGTGATCCCGGGGAAATACTACTACGTAGGCTATACTGAGACCATGAACCTGCTCAACTATAGCGTGGCCGTGATTCCCGTCACGGCGGCGGATAAGGACGTCGATGTCTTTGACCACGACTACAAGCCGTTGAATGAGCTCGACGAGAGAGTCTGGAAAGGCTGTAAGTGATACCCACATACATATGCAAATATTGCTCCTTGCCTTTATGAGTTCTCATATTCTTCTCGTCCCAAATTGTTCTTTGGGGAGAGGGGTGAAGACGGTCATAACACTTATTAGGATGACTTGGGGACTAATTTCACTGATTAATTATTGCAATCTATGTAGACGACCCGGAGATATACCATGGTGGCCCCGTAGGCATCCAGATCGTCGGCCGCAAGTTCGAGGAGGAGAAGGTCTGGGCCCTTGCGAAGATCGTTTCTTCGCTTCTTGCCAACAATAAATAGGATAGTTGGATATCTAGTCTTGCCAAAGGGACATTCAGGATGTAAAGGAAGAAATACACATGCACGGACTAGATACTTATGCGTCGTCTATTGTGTTTTAAGCAGTAGTGTTTGCATACTTATATTTGAATCGAAGGTCCGTTAGCTAGATACGTATCTCACTTAGAACCATATGGACTATCCTGATCTAGCCTAAGATTGGCGAGATGGATATACGCTGTGACACCTGAAAGATTCCTGTTGTAGACGGGCCGTCACACATTGCCCGTGGGTTTTCTGGGTTGCTGGTTATGGTTATAGGAGAGAATATGTTACGAGGTTTAGGAGAGCTGCGTTTGGACGAACTCTTTGCCTCGACTGCTGGCCTGTGCAATGGGAGAGAATTGTTTGGTATATCGTGTAGACATGCTACGTAAGGATGTTTAAGGCTATTGAGTCGAATAACATTGTGCATAGGTACTTGATTATGACTTGGCTTTCGACCGACGGCGTTAGCCAGCATCAGAACTTAATACCTATGCTTACCTTCCAAATTTAGCACTTGTATTGTCTTCATTCTTCACATTCGTCCCTCTTCCTATTTACTAGAGTTAGGCTCTATATATACCTATGTCATTATGTAGATGGGCTTGATACTACCAGCGGAGTCTCAACAGATGTCAAGATCCCCTTTTTTCTGCCCCCTTTGCGGCACTTTAAACTCGACTATTTCCTGTGTCTTCTCTCCTTAGTTTACTGTCTGCATGGCTGTGGCAGAGCCCAAAGACAGGTATGTAACGCTCCGAAGACTGTAGTAGTGAGTACTAATAATCCAGAGTATGAATAATCAAGTAAATAACACACGGGCTTTGTTTCATGTCATGATAAGTACGCTGACAACTCCCTAGCCGACGACGAAACGAAAGGCTTGTGGCAAAAGATAAAGTGATGTACGTATGTATAGACGGGACGTTGCACGGCAGATGTGTTTTGCATATGGGGCTCGTCATTCTGCATCATGGTGGTGGTATGCTGTAGTTGGAAAGGGAAGAGGGTTGTCTCCCGTGCGTTTCGCAAGCATGCAAAACCTGATGAAGAAAGAAGGTGATATAGATTAACTCTTCGCACACACCACCGCCATGCCATTCCTGCTTTGACGCGACATGATGATACGGAGTGCAGAGCGCGCGTACTCTCTTCCTCCACTCCTCTTTTTGCTTCCAACCCTGCTTCTCAAACTGGTATCAACGTGCGTGCATGTGTGGCGTAATCATATGCTACTAGATATGCTCCTTTGCACCTGGAGCCCGGGCCAGTCGGATCAACTACCTAGGTCACTCCGGAAAGAAGTAAATATGAAAAGAAATAAAGCGGCGGATAAACCTTAAGAAATCTCATCGACGGAGTAGATTGAATGTTGAAAATGTCAACATGTACATACATACGTAAAAATAAGCTTGCTTCCTTTCTGGTGTGGTGCGGGAAAGGGTCCTCCCTCTCTCCACGACGATCACCGGGATAAATCAATGGCTTGCGTGAATATGTAGGGCGCTGTATATACGTTTTGAGCTTCGGGATCTCGTGGACTGGCGTTTCTAGGCGGCAGATTGGCGGGTCTGTTGAGCGTCGAACCTGGGCGAGACGAAAGAAAGAAAAAGCTGGGCGGGCCACTTTACATGATAGGTACATACATACGCACATACCACATACATACTACCTACCTACTGGAAACTAATGTGAGTCGTTTATGCAATGCAAGACAGGTGGCATGCTTTTGCCACGTCCCATGCTACGGGTCGGACGCGGTGCGGATGATAGGCGCGGAGAAATATGTCTAGAATTTTTCTTTTGGATTTGTTTTAGTTCTTCACCAACCTCTTTTTTTCCTACTCGATGTCACAGAAGCGAGGGAGCAATCGGATTGGTGCACAGTAACGCTCGATTGTACTTCTGTATAAATAGCTGCCAGCCAGTGATTCTAGTCTTGTGAAGTTGTTCTCTATCAGCGGGTCCAAGCTGAAGATACAATAGTCGAAAGATAATCGGCACTGGGATGCCTATCGGGACAAGCTGTGGAGCCCGGATTATACCCAGTCTACGGTACCAAGGAAATGACTGATGCTGCTGAACTTCTGAGCTGATGGTGTCATCAAATGGTGTCCTAGGCGACTGGAAAGATCGTGTAGAGGAGGGTAAGAGATGGGTTACGAACATCTGATCAAACAAGAGTTACACGTTAAACTGCAGCACACAAACTGATCTGACCGCAACGAAGAATTAGAGATGAACGAGCAGACACATGGAGATAGCATCTCATACTTATTATTTCCTGTGATATGAAATTGATGCGCCAAGGCGACCGACGTGTACCGAGTGAGGGGTGGTGGGGTCGCCTGAGCAGAACGCCGCTGTGGACTCGTAGTGCAAAAGGCGGTCGGATAGGGCCCTTTAAAGCGGTAGTACAAGGACCAAGCGCTATAGACAACCCCGCGGTATTATTTGGTACTAGGTTAGGAAGCTGTAGCTGGTTAGTCTGAACTGGGCGCTCGAATGTAACCATGATTTCGGGAGCCCCACCTCTATATCGTCTTAATCCCAGATTCATATTAACGTATTTCACTATTTTCGACATCCTCGATGATACTTTGCGACCCCTTTTATTGCCTTGCTTGTTGGTATTTTCCCTGAATGCCGACAAGAGAGTGGGATGGTAACGAGAGCGGCTTTTTATTAGAGTTGGCAGTGCAGCTTTTACTGTTATGCCGCATAGATTACGTATTTATGGTCCCGTCCTATAGAATACTAAGTTATCACAAGCTGTTTAGAACGAAGGGCTTGCCTTTTCTCTCTGATCTGCCCGCGCGCGTCCCGACTGGCCAATTCCTCGACCTATGATAATCGTTCTTATTAGTTTGATACTCGACGCCTACGTCCTCATAACTTTTACTCGCTCCCACTTATTAGCCAACTAATTTGCCTTGACCATTTACCTCCCTACACCTGCTTGTGTTTTTCTACTCGATCCAGCCATTGTCTTGGCTTCCTGTTCCACTAAGCAAGAAGTCCATTTACTTGTCTTCTCGCCGAAATCAAATCTGAACCCAATTTTACAGCACAGCGCCTTGGAATGTCGTGTCTCTATCGAGGTTTGCTATAGATGGTAGCTGCTACGGCTATTGGAGTAGATCTGCAGACCTATTCGTAACAGTCGCGCCGTGATCTACCACTTCTTTCCGCCGACGAGCTCTTCTTCGACCGCGCCTACTACCGTCACGATGGCTAGCTCAACCGCCGATACCAAACCCGAGAGCAGCAATGCGGAAAAATCGGGGTTCGTGCCCCTCGTGGCCGTGGTCGATTTCCACCATCATAGAGGGCCCGAGGTGGAAAAGTGGTTTGGCGTAGCAGAAGGGCGGGACCCAGCAGCCGAATGGGACTGGACATTACTACCTTTCATGGCTCTAAGCGATGGAGCCCATGCGTAAGCATTTCCCAGTATTTCGCTTCGGTGATTGTCATGGAGAGTCGAGAAGACAGAAGGGGAGAGGAGAAGAAAGGAGAAGACTCGGAAACCAGCGCTGACAGAAGCGACATATTTCACTAGCTCGACCGAAGATTTCTCCTATTTCACTCTCCTACGGCCCGCCACCGATGACGCTCCCGCAACTTCGCTCTTCGGTATATCATGTACCAGGCAGATGGACGCTGCCCAGTTGCTCGTTCGACCTCCCGATGTTACTCGTTCCACCGTCCAAAAGGCCGTGGTTGTCATAGCGGACACTCCGCAGTTCTTTGGCATGCTGAGAGAGCGTCTTTCCGTCGTTACGAGCGCCTGGTTCGCCCAGCGTGAATTCACCGATACCGAAATATTACGGAGGTTTCAAGAAAGTCTAGCAGACGAGAAAGAACGCGGCCAACTGGAAGAATTAGATAGAGACCAGTACCTCGGCTTGAGTCTCCGTGAGCTAGTCAGGGAGTTCCGATGGCAGACTCTGGTCTTGTTAAAATGTTGTCTATTACAACCTAAAGTAAGCCCCTGCGACCAAGGACTCGCCGGATGGAAGACATAACTAACTATTTGCTATAGATGTTATTTTTTGGGTCACGATGCGAACGCCTTTGCATGATGCAATTTTCTTTAATATCTTTAATACCGGGTTTACTGCGAAATCTGCAAGACTGTGCCGGGCCAGATATGAATAGCTACGAACAGAACCTGTCCCAGCCAACGAGTTTACGAACTAGTGATCGAAACTCGTTATTGGCGTACATGGGGTTGCCCCTGCAAATCTTCGGCAAGGTAATCAACAGCTAAATGATCCGGTCTGAAGCCAAGACTAACAAGATTTCCAGGGGAGTCTATTTGGACCTTACACACCACTCCAGCAGCTTGATCTTCTGGCCGATTTCGGCACCAAATCATATGTAGTCGGCAGCACAAACTCACTGTTGCTGCAGCAGAAAGACAGATACAGTGATATCTTGATTAACCTCGACGAAGACACCATCAACATAACTTCCCCCTCACTCCGCAGTGCGCTCGTGCTCTCTCACGCCGATCGGAGATGGATGGATTTTGTCACACAAGAAGTAAACGATACGTGGGATGAGGCAAACCCGCAGCGACCGAAGACGATGGGATATCGTGGAAGCGAGGAGTTTATTCGACTTCAGTTTGAGGAGTACCTCTTATCTCTCATTTCTTCCGTCAAATACCGCAACTACCTTGCGCAGAACGCCTACAACCCAAAAGCGACCCTTCCGCACATCGAAGGAGACCCGTCACGCGATTTTGGCGATGAGTGGATTGAATATTGGATGAAAACGGATAACTACCGCCTTTGGGATGCAAACACCGACTCTCACCTGTTTGATATTGTCGAACCGAGACACCCTTGCGCCGGAGGACTAAGTATAGACGACGTGCAACGCCGCATACAGCAGCAAGTTCAGGACCTACATTTAGACGAGAAGTTCGCTGTGGGGAAAGAAGTCTTGGGCAGGAATTTGGCGGCGGGACGTGAGAAAGCAAGCACGTTGTTTAATAAGTTCTACGCCGACATGGAAACCCTGCGGGAAGCTCAGAGAAAACGAGCGGAAGAGGCCAAAGCCGAGCAACTGGAGGCAGAGAAGAACGGGACCAACGGGGATGGCTCTAAATCGCACGCAACGACTTCTGTTGGGGCTAGGGCGGGTGCTTATATTGGGAGCTGGACGTCATGGGCCGAGCAGAAGCGAAAGCAAGGTTGGGGTCGATCCAGCAACAGTAACAGCAACAGCAGCTCTGGCGGAGGCTGGGGCTTCGGCAGTGTGCGCAAGAGGAACACAATGTCCAATACCACCCTCAGCGACTCCGGCAGCGAGAAAAACGGCACACCATTAAGTAGTCCGACATTGTCCTCTGGTGGATTTACGAGTATCGAGAAACCTCGGGGAGAGGATGCGCCCCAGGGAGGGGACCAAGCGGGCGATAAGGATAGGCCGGCAACTCAACATAGCTTTGGCGAAAGCGTGCTGGATGGTGTGACATCAGGAGATGAGACCGGCTCTTCGAATCCGACTAGCCCACGGAACTCTACTACAGTCTCTAAACAGGACAGCGCCGCAGTCCAGGCGACGAAGACGCAAAATAACGGCAAAGAGGAGACATCATAGGCTCGATTCCAAATCTGAAGCAACACCTATTGCCACTAAATCAAGGCGCCGATCCACAGTAACGGAATATGAATCCTGCATGGTTAATTGACAGCAACGTGCTAAACAGCGACATGACATCGCTTCTACGGCCGGTGGACGGGCTGGGCCAAAGACCGAGAATAAGCCGAGCCGGTGAAGCCATTCCCCAGGGATGGAGCTGCCTGCCACCACGCGTTAATGCTCGCCAAAATAGAGCATATACTGGCGAATTTGGCCTTCATTGGCTGGACTGGGCCATCTATCCATTTTTTATGCCCTGACAAGTGAATACATGGAATCACGATGCGAAAATGGGCTTGATATCTCCTGTTTCCTGTTCTCCTGCGTTCCGTATCACGGAATGCCAGATGAGCTTTTATTAGTAGTATATATCATCGGCTAGCAACACATACGCCTTTGTGTTTACAAAGCCGACACGCTGAACAATAAAGAGAGATCATACACCCTATGTATAAAGAGGGGCTAGGTGTGCTAGGAGCAAGACCTGCCATAGATAGTAAGCAAGTAGGTTAGGTTATTTATCTGCATCCACAACTGTTAACAGAATTGTCTGTCTTGTGTTCCCAGATATTGCAGTAAGTGGCAATGTAACTCTGAGGTGCACAACAATAAAAGTTCAAGCTCATCATATAGGCACGGAGATTACAGGGGATCATGACATATCATGGTGTAATCCATAGTCACGGGGTCGGAATATATATAGCCCACCACTTGGGATAGCTATTTTCATCTATAGTATTCTGTATCGGGGCCGTCGGCGCATACAAATTAACCCCATCGAGCCGAGTTGCTTTGTCGGCGAAAATTAAGAACACTCTCTGTATCGGGCTGCAAAACCTAGCTCAACACCAACGATACATCTCCAGAGGAGTTCCTGATCATACTTCTGGTCCACGCCGCTATATTGGCCGGCGCCTAAAGAGGCTACCGATGAGGACGGCCAGATGCCTCGTGTCATCGTCTACACTCATTTTGTTACCTTACCGGTTCCTCATCCTCTAAGCCCAAACCTCCTGAATCCAGAGGGATTGCAAAACCGCATTTCCCGAGTAGTGGTTGACCACACCCATTCTAACTGCCCTGGGAAGCCGGAAATGACGGTGCTAACGTCCGGTGCTCCCACCGTCAAGGCATATTAGGCTGCCGGAGAGATATTGGTATACGCCTGCTGTTCCTTGCAATCTGAGACATTCGGCGCTGGCTGCGATGCTAAGTAAGGAAAAATAGATGCATTTCGTTAAGAAACCGTGTTCATACATTGTGTTTGCGTTTGATGCCGATATGCCCGAGCCTTCCTTTGCGCTCCGAGTTTGCCATTTTATGCAAGGTAGCCGAGCTCATCGCCGTCCAACCGTTCAAGGTACTCCTTGTCGAGTAAGATCTCGATGTTCTTTTTAATATCTCCGATCTTGGGCACGAAGCGCGACTTGATCTGGCTGATGCATTCGCCCACTAGGACCGAGTGCTTCATCTTTTTCCTGGCTTTCATGATACGGACAATGGCGGACTATCAAAGTTAGCGCGGGTCCAACCTGATTATTAGTCATCAGTGATGCTTACCTGTAATACCAGCTGGCGATCTTCCTCTATGGTTTTGTTTGTGTCGGCCTCTTCTTGCTTAGACTCGGTCTTGGTACTGATGTTGAGATTCACGCGGATTTTTTTGCTCTTGAAGTCGTAATTGAGGTGGAAGGTTTTCCCAGGCCCCGGCTTGTCGCCGTCGGGCTTCATGAGCAGAATTTTGGCTTTCAGCAAAATACCCATTGCAGCATCGTGTACCTCGTTAGTCAGCTGCGTGGCCGACAAGACGTCTTCATACGTCTGGGTATCTTTCTCGTTGAACAGCAAGAGAATTGCCATCTGGTAAACGCTAACCTGAAATGTGTAGGGCGTCTTAGCCGCTTTACAGTAGCTAGCCTTAAGTTCACCTTTGCAAAGTTGCCATAGCCAGGTAAGTTTGCGGCCCTCATGCTTGTTTTTATAGAAGAGAGAGAATCGGTCGAGGTCTGCTTGAACTTCGGCGGGAGGGTTGAAAGTGGTGTTTGGTGCTGTCAAGGGCCAGAAGCTGGTTCCTAGTATTGAATAGGACGAGTCCAATGGCTGCTTGTCCAGCTGGAGGACCTTTGTATGCTCTCGGAATCCCGTATTGAGGTCCTTGGAGATTTGCATGTCCTGGAACATGCGTTGGAGCTTATTGGTATACTCAAAGCCGCAAGCCTCTTTCAGCTTGCTGATCATGCTGGTCTCCGCGTCGTCCGACGAAGAATTGCTATGCACAAGGCGTCTGGCTAACATGCGTGAGTAGAACTTCTGGAAGACGTCTTTGTCCTCGATGTACTTAAACACAGTCATTATCTGTGTTAACGTGGCATCGAGTTCGGCTTCTTCCACGCCCGTTCCACTCTTCCGCAGTAATACGTCTGTATACTTGGCCAGTAATTCGGGCGACTTACTGGAACCAGCCTTGCAGATGGCGTTCCGGTTGACGAATTCGCGGCAGGCATTATCCAGAGATCTTGTGAATTCCGGTTCGTCCGAAAACGCACGTTTGACTAATGTCTGGTACTGTGTGTGAATCTCAAGCAGGGCCTCTACGTAGACCTTTGGCTCGAGTTTCTCTGCGTCCGAAGCAACCTTAGCAACAGCTGCTAGTCCTGCATTCCGAACGTGGGCCTCAAATTTTTGCCGTAGAGGGTCCAAACCATCTGGGATCCTAGACAGCAGCTTGTACATTCGAGCCATATCTTCCTCACGGTCGTTGTCCAGAAGCACTTGAAATTCATCCCGTAATAATGCTGAGTGGTCGGCGATCAAGACCTCACAGCATGCCTTCTTCAGAGGACCGGAGATGTCATTATGGAGGTACATTCTGACCCGCTCTTCCTCCTCGTCAAGACGCGCCTCAGCCTTCTTCATGTAGTCAACAACACTGTTCTCAGACACGAACTGCTTAGATTCCTGCTGATAGAAGGCTCTCGTGGCGGCAAGAAAGGGCTTCTCAAAGTGCACTCTGTAGATTTCCAGAGTAGTCTTGGTTGCGTCGTTCTCATCGAGGCCTAAAGAGACAAAAGAATCCACCACCTGCTTGATCTTGCCATGTTCAATGGTTTCGCCATTCCGCTGCCTCTCGACCAGCTTAAGCACCGCATCCATAACCTTCTCGTGAACGAGAGCAAAGAATTGAGTCCGCCATTGACAAAGGTGTAATGTATAGATGTCGTAGGTATTTTTCTTCCCTTCGTCCATCTCACGCTTGACCCAATGCCGATTCAAGTAACGGAACAGGTGGTGGATATACTTCGCAGCCGTTGTGTATCGAGCCCATTCTCTAATGTAAAATCCGAGAAGTGCCTCGTCAACATGAGCTTTTGATTCCTGGTGTAACGCGGCTAGTTGCTTGTTCAGATAATCTGTAAGCCTCCGATATAGGTCTTCGCCGAGTAAGTGTGCTGCCAAAACGTCAGTCAATACCCACGGAAGAGGAATGACACCCGGGGCTGGACCCTACCTCCTCTATGTGCTTGCCCAACTCCGGCTGGTGTGGTAATGGTAGTGGCTTTCTGGGATGTGCAAAAATTGTGAACGGCACTATATCACATTAGTATAGTACTATATAGAAGAGACCGGAAGACGTACGTATAAATACCCATGTACTATGAGGCTGGTTAGCACTTCGTTAAGCAGCAGAGAGTTGCACCACACGTACAGTTGACATATCCATTCCATCTTGGAGGTTGACCATGATCTTTGTGATACCAGCTTGAACATAGTTCCAACTGAACGCAGTTAGCGAAGTGATAACACGCGGAAGAGCGTATGGACGGGGACGTACGTGGCATCGATGTCTTCTCTATTTGGCTGCGGCGGCATCTGCATGCCACGCTGCATGCTGGCAGCCATGTCGGAGTTATTGCGAGGCTGGCCCCCAAAAACGTATTCTTGGTGGAGAGGACTGGGTCGCGTCGGTCGCACCCTGCGGTTTCGACGGTTAGCTGGCCGTCCTGTGTGCATCGTGAAGTTAGTTTTTCTGTGACAAAAACGAAGACTCTTGGAGGGATGATGTGAGCGCTCCTGCAGAGAAGGTATCAAGAAGAAGGTAGGACGAATGATGGCAAGCGGGTACGGGGGCCGCGTTGACGAACAGCGAAATGTGCGATACTATATCAGATTTCCGGAAAAGATGTAAGTTCCATATATGGAACCAGGGCGAAGTCAATGTAGTGTTCTCTCGAGAAACTTGGCTAAGGCTTGAATGTCGCTCCAGGAATAAGGCGGCTTTGGAAGAAGCGGGAAGGGGGACCTACTCCAGAAACAAGAATGCTGCCTACCTAGCTAAGCTTAACCAGTATATACCGAAGCGCTGCTACTTGGGTAGGTGCAGATAAATTAATGCCTGCGTCTGCAAGCGAAGCGGGAAGAGTTCAGTTACCGGTCGAGGCTCGCCTTCGCCCTCGGGGAATGGAGGGCAAACACCAGAGTGACAGAAGGTAATCGACTTCACGTACGTAAGGTTGATTCAGCAGTGCGGTATGCGGTATGCACGGGGTTGTCGCAGGAAATTTTAAAACACCGTAGGTAAGCAGAAGAGGTATCGGAAAGTACGAGATATAGAAGGAAGCCGGCACAACGACGACTTTTTGCACGCTCAGGACAATGGAAATGCCGACTGGTATTGAAGGTCAGGTATGGCACCTAAACCAAAGATGTTGGTTCTATGAAGAAGGTGGGTTATTTCTTGCCAGTACCAGTAGGCTACCTGCTTATTATGAGGTAGGTACAGTAGGAGGCGGATACTAGGTACTACATAGTACCAAGCTAGGCAGGTACCAATGAAGTGTCCATGTGTAGGACCATTTAAGTTGATAAATGGCCCGAGTTAATGTAAACACACAGGTATATCCGACTAGCAAGTACCTGACAACCCTAGAAGGTACAGCATACTAAATAAGGGTACCTGGCCTGGAGTTGGACAAACATCTAGCACAATGTACTTGTGGGTTCCATTAGCCCCATTACTGTACCAAGCGGGTACCTATTGAATAGTTGTACCTTAGCTTCATTGAACTGCCAGTTGATTACCCCTCCACATTTCCTTGCCCCTCGTTGCCCAATTTGCTACTACAGAAACCTAGGTAGGTAGTCTTCAGTAAACCACCTTCATTCAGTAAAACTGTATGGAACTAGTAGATACTGTCGACCAGAATCATATATTCGTAAAATTCTTCTTACGGTACCTAGATAAGTAGACAAAACTTTTGTATGAGGCAAATATCTGAAGGTGCCTGCTAGGAGTACTGCCTGACAGCCTACCCAGACTTCCACTTTATCTGCCTAGTAAGTAACTGAGACACCAGTGACAGGCCAATGTTAAAGAGATCTCATGTTAAAACAAGCATCTACCTAGGAATGTACCTACATACCAAAAAAAGATTAATGTTAACCTTCTTATTAAGCTTGAGTTTTTGCTAGTTCATGCATATGCTAACGCTGCTCATTGACATTGAGTAAATACGCTCCTAGGCAGAATGTCGCACAAGGCTTCTTGAATTATAAGCATTTATCACCAGACAACATAAGGGCTCAGGCCCAATTTTGGTTGTTGCCTGCCTACCTACCAACCTCGAGAGCTTGAGAGATGATGCTCGAGTATCAATTCTATCCAAGATTGCGGCGGCCCTGCCTACTAGACATGGTTACAGAGCAACGTTAGAGTCGTCAATGGTCTAGTAGCACATATTATCTGTCATAATTTAACAGTAATCTCGATGACTCCGTTATCACATACAAAGAGGGTGCAACAACGGCCCTGGGTATCTTGTGTGAATTGGTGTAGCTGACGAGGCAATCTACCTACTTATCGGGCGCGTTTTCTATGCCTCCAAGCTTTTCTGCTAGCCTGAAGATACTAATAGTGAAGTTTAGAATCCAGGCTATCAAGCCGACAAGAGTCAATGCTGCTAAGCCCCTTGCTAGATCCAGCGATTCCAACTCTTGAGCCATATCGTTAGGATCTTGCGCTTGCCCGTCCCCGCTGTGATAAACAAGGGCTTCGAAGGCTAACGCCGTGCTTGCCGATTTTAGGACTATAAAGACCAGATCAAGGAGTGTGAGGGATATTTTCTGAGCTGGGGCCCGGAGGCCCAGAGGTTTGCCTGTATACTCATCCCATGTCATATATAATATATACGGAATTGCCACCGAGTCAATGACGATGGCAACAATTGCCTGAGACGTCTCCGGTCGAGTCCCGATAGCAATTTTAGGGTCCCTTTCCCTTCTATATATCACCGTAGTCAACGCTAGGGCGGAGATGGTAGTGATGAGGACAATAAGACGGAAAACGAGTGGAGCAATAGGGTGTCGGAGGACAAAATCGCCCAGCCGCATGAACCATGCATTTTTCTGATATTTGCTTGGCTTCGCATCCAGCGGATATAATGGGGTCCGTACAGGTTGGTCGAGTCCCGGCATTAGCTGGCTTAGCACATCCTGGCTGACTACTTCATATTGATCGTTTGGGTCCCGGCCGTAGGAGGAAGAATGAATGAAGTCGCGCCATCTATCATACGGATCTTCATGGGGCGGGCGATATCCCAGCCCCATGATAACAGGTTCCGAGGTTCGTAAATGATCCCATCTTCGACCAGGCCGGTCGGCGCGCTTCCGCAGAAACACAGGAAGTTTGGAGGCACGACCTTGTTTTTCATCCACCCAGTCAACATAGCCATCTTTTGACACGCGGCGCTTGAGTGGATGATTGCCTCTACTCTGCTCCGGACGAACAGTAGGCGGAGGAGAATGAATATGATGTTCCGGAAGAGATCCGTGAACGTCTTCGTCATATAATTCCACCCAGGCGGGGACAGTGGCTCTCAGTGGGTTTGGGGCCATTCCGAAGGTAGCACCACAGTCATGACACCGGCGAAAGGCCGTAACAATGAGAATGAGATGCTGAGTCGTGGTGATAGCTAGTCGAGGTGAAAGGAGTTCGACCCTCGGTCATGAGGTCCCTCGTCGAGTGTGAATAGAAAACTAATGGCGAATACATAAAATTATGTATTCCCTTCAAGCGTCCTATACCAACACGCCAACGTTGACCATCCGGGAAATATCAGACGAGTGTGGGTTAAACAAGAAAAGATTGTATTGTGCGGTTGCTTTCTCGCGAATAGTCCCTCGAGGTCGATCCAAGAAGTCCTAGGAATAATTACAAGTTCACACGGAAGGTTGCGCTCGACCTCGGCAGACCAGCATGGAACCTGATGTTGAAATAAACAACGCCGCAAAACGGCCCAATGCCGGAGATAATAGGACGGTAGGCTGCGATTAGGGAAAGTAAGAAATTTAACAGATACAAAAAAGAAATGAAAAGATTAATAACCTGCCGGGAACCTGCCAACGCGTGTAAACGTAGGTTGCGAGCTAAAGTTGAAGTTGAATTAGATAGATAGAAAATGCAACGTGAGAGGCGGCAAGGCGTGAGAGACACGGCCCAAAGTTGATGGAGTCGAAGGTGAGAGAGCCTCGCCGTGCCGCCCCCTACTCTTGTGCGCTGTCCAGGTACCTAACTATGCAGGGTATGTAGGTGGATGCGTTTAGTTGCCTGTAGCCTGCCCAGCAGTGCAAACCCCTGTCGAGTGGAACTCGGTATCCCGAACCAAGGTCGACGTCCCTGAATAACTCGTGTGATGTAGAAGCAGTAACGGAAAACATGGAAACTTGGCACAAGTCCCAATTCATTCCCTACTGAAACAAACGATGAATTTATTGATACCTGCAGCTCATGTTTAGTGAATAAATAGGTGTCTTGGAAATTGCCTATAGGTATTCAAATTTTAGAGCACAAGTGTAGCTCCAGTAAGTTTTGCCTAACCTTAGATAGCTACATAACTGGCCTAGGTGGGTAGGCGAACAGCTAACTGAGTATAGTCCACATATATGTAAGTAAGTAAAGGGTATATCGTTAGTTTTTCGCGCTCGCTGATGTCACTGACCTCCGGCTTCCTACTATTATGCTAGCTTGACAAGGATTCAACGCGCCGCAAAAAACAAGCCCTTGAGAATTCGCAACCTCCCTGCACATCTTCAACATGCCATGTTCCTGATAAATCGGCGAGTACTTACGGCGCAGCCCATTCTATGACAGGTTCTGCCTAATCAGCTACAAGTCCTCACGATCCCGCTTCTCACGTCCCAACCTCGCACGCATTATTCGTTTATCTGCGCTCAAGAACAAATATGCGACTATTCCTCCTCCCTATCTCAACACGAAGGACGTTATTATATTGCCAAAAGCTTCAGGCCTTGCCCTCCGAGAAACAGCCACTGACTGATAAGATAATTGTACGCGCTGCCAAGCTATGGGCCGGTTGGGAGAAGAAAGAGAGTGGTTGGCAAAAGTCCGTCGTCAAGTACGGAAATAGGGCCCTTCGAAGGATACCCTATGAGGAATGGGGTCTCAAGTCAGTCCCTACGCTGTCAACAAGACGGAGAGAAGAGGATGTTATGGGTAAAGAAACCCATCATCTTATATTCCCTGCATCCGTCATATCTCCTTCAGAAGCGCCCCAGGTACTACAAAAGCTCGCTACGGAACGAGAAAGCCTACACCGATCGAGGATGATATGGTGCTTTGTAGGGATGCCCATTAGTGCTCCGTTCGCGCTTGTGCCTATGTAAGTCTTAATTTCCATGGGGTCTCTCAAGTTCCAGCCCTGTTCAATGCTAATATGCCGGTTCAGCATTCCTAACTTACCCTTCTTTTACCTTGTTTATCGTGCATGGTCTCATTACCAAGCCTTGGCCGGAGGAAAACACCTTCAATGGCTTCTATCGAACAAATTCTACACTCTGTCTCCTTCAGAAATTCTGGATACAATCTATCCCCGAAATCTCCCCCTTCTACAGTCATTGGGGGAGAAGCCAAGCGAACACGACTCCACGCCTTCTCATGAGAGCAATTTGCGCTCACAGGGTCCAGAACGAATGCTTCTGACCCAGACAACCGGCCGCAAGCTTGCAGAGGTCCTAGATATTCCGGAACTTCAGGTCGAGCTTGAGCGTGCTATTTGGCAAGTAGAAACGGCACTACAAAAGCAACGTGATGAGTCGGCCAAGGCTCCTGCGGTAGAATCGGATTCCAAAAGAAAAAAGGAATAAGGCATAGAGCTCGTTTGAATCCAGACAGTGTCTACAATGCTCTCCTTCTAACTATACACTGAAGGTCTTGACAACCAGAGTCTCGCAAGGTCAATCATTTTATTGAGAACACCCAAAATTATCGATCCCTGATGTTACATCTTGGTCTGTGACGAACACATACACTCTTGTCTGTGTCACTACTCATCAGGACGCGAACTATTGTGGAACCTACAGGACATCAACCACGCAGACGGCCTCTGGTACCGGCGATCTAAGATTCCAGACCGCCATGGGCCGATTAGAAGAACTATGACAAGGGCAAAGATACCGCGTTTGATGGTTATCTCGAGTCTGTGTTAACGGGGAAGGCCTTCCTTTAGCTCCACGCGCGATTCGCTGAGCTACTAATCGCCAAACGGCAGCTACCCTTTCCCGCATAAGCTCAATATGACATAAAGGCGTAGTATGGGTAGCGCAAACGCTGTATCTCGTACAGCGATTGCCGCTTGTTAGACAACGACCGGGGCGACGTATGCTTTCTCGGCGGAGCAAGGAATGAGTTTCGACAAGTTCGTGTGAATGAAAGATCATTGTCAAAGTTCTCATAACTCACTGGAAGACAAACAACGAATGTTCTATCTTCTTTAGTGGGCTGTGAAGAAAGTGTAGCATAAATCCAACCTGGATACGACATCCGGGTAACATAAAATCCCCTCTATTACGTTTTAGAATGCTCTATGTTTGTTGCATCTAGATCAAGTTATAACGTAGACGGCATCTGTGCATCAGATCTGAGCTACGTGAGCTACATAGGCTACATGATTAAGCTCATTCCGAACAACCCCGTTATGAATTCCGCTTAGCAAACTACCCAACTTAGATACGCATCCCTCCATGCAGCTGAGATGTGAGACGTCATCATTGAGCTTCATGAATCGCGCCATTTGCGCTTTGTTGCGGTTTCATTGCCAGGAGGCTCGTAACTCTTGACTTCGAGCTTAGGAAATTTTGATGCTTAGTGGATGAACGCTGTGCCTTCTACAAGCTTGTCTCCTTTTCACAGCGCTTGCTCATTCATGATATGAATTTGCCATGCATGACCAAGCTCGAATACCTAGGTAGCTAATAACGAGAAGAGGACCTCGGCCGACGGAACGCATCTAAACGAAGGAGAGCCAGGGCCAACTGACGCAGTTCTAACAGATGATAGACCTGTAAAACCATGGACCACACCGGAAAGTCCTTCACAGTAATTTAAGCTCAGATAGGCGCGCATCCTACGTGGTTGCCTGCGAAAGAAAGAGATACTTGTAACACTATGTAGGAGCTGGGGTTTTACCTCAACTGCCGTGCCGATACTCGCGGCGACGCAGGGTCCCCTGTCAAACTTCCTCCCAGTCACGGCCCTAGCCTCCGCGTGGCGGTTAGAAGTAGACAGACGTATTTCTAGCATGTCGTGAGCGCCTCCGTCACTTACATACTCGGGGCGACGGTGCTGATTGCGAAAACCCGTCGGGTCTCTCCTCGGCCGCTACGAGCACGGCTTCCATCTCAACGACGACCATCGCACGCTCATCCTACAGACCCTAATGTTCTTCGTGTGGCTCGCCGGCAGCGCGGCCGTCTTCTCCTCTCTAGAGGGCTGGGGTTATGAATATTCCGTGTATTATTACAATGTTGTATGTCCCCGTTCCTTTTGGGGGGAGGGCTATCTGTTTGTTCATGCCCTCACGAGCACGGCAAAAATAGCGACTGCTAATGTCTCTACCACCCACAATTCGCGTTAACCATCGGTTACGGCGACTTCGTGCCGAGTACAAACGCCGCTAAGGGTTTCTTCTTCGTTTTTGAGCTTGTCGGCGTAGTTCAGTTGGGTCTCGTCATCAGCCGTATTTCCCGGTCCATGTTGCGGATGTCGAAGACTCAGGTAATAAAAAGACACGCAGAACACATCATAGAAGACACTTTTGAGCAGACAGTGACCAACGAAACAGAGTTGAGGAACCGTCTCCATCTGCCTCGCTCGCTCGCACCAGTAGATCGTGAAAGTAGTATTCGAATTGCGTCGACCCGGTACGGAAGATTCAGGGTTGTGGGCAGCATCGTCCTCCTCGCCAACATCAGCATCAACACAAACACCAAAAGCAATCTGACTTTTGAAGCACGGGAGGTTTGCTATGTACGACAACACCGGATATCAGAATTGTGTTGAGACAGCTCTGCATCATGTCGATTTGCGACTATCACAAATGGTAGGTAGGAAATCCAGATACCGCTATCTCATTCTCGAGAGAGACAGAGATCGCTTCAGTGACATACGAGGGATCTAAAACAAGACGCAACAGTTCGAGGACTACTACAAGCTCGTTTGGTGGTAGCTACAGTAGAGGTAATAGCCAGGATATCTCGGGTCTATCTGTTTCGTCTGTTTTACCGGCACATGAGTGCCATACTAAGGGCGTGGTACGTAATACCACTCGTAGCACAAGCAACCAAAAACACAAAATTCAAGTGGTTACTATAATGCAAATAGAATGAAATCTGATTCAGGCCTGACATATCGATATATCTTTTTTTTTGTCAATGGTGAATCCCGTTCAAACTGGGTTGTAATACGGTCGTCTTTTCGAGAATTGTAGTCTCGAAAGCACGCCAAACATCTAGTTTAGCTATTGCCCTTAATCCATCCTACGGCAGCTTAGATAATAGGAATCACATTTACATGTTCGAACGAAATGTTATTGCATGAACTATCCAGCCGGCAAGATATTCTCGCGGAATCTACGTGTGTCATATTGGTATTGAGGCGGGTGGGAAGTCATCATTAATGCAGGGGGCCCATCCTTTGTTTGAGCGGCATCGCGATGCCGAGAAATGAGAATCAAGAAACTATATCTTCCAGTCTTACTTAATTCCGAGCTGCTTTATCCATTCACAGCGAGCTTGTAGGAGAAACAACTCTTGACCCTTTAGATATCTTGGCAAGTTTCCCATCGGAATAATGATATAAGAAAGTCTCCTAGAATCACATCGGCTGCACCCCAATGGAATATTCCATTGGTCCTCCCGGGTAGATCAGGAGTCTTGGCCTTTGCGACTAAGAGGTATGAATGTTTGCTCTAAGGCTCTAATCTGTACACAGCCAAGTCTTGAGGAACATCGTGAATTCTCAAGCGGTAGCTATACAGTTTCACCGCCGGTGATCGAGAAGAACTCGGAACTTGGCAAGCCAGCCGGTCGCGCATGATGATGACGATTTCTACGTAGCGCTAGGAATTAAAACTAGATGTGCCGTGAAGAATGTCTTGCTTCGGCTGTGTGTTCCTATAAGGAGACGTAACGGTCCACCTACTCTAGCTTCATAGTCTTTTTTGTCTGCCTCCGCGTTGATCGCTAATCGTTTCTGTCGTTACGGAGTACATCATCAAGAGGTACGACTACTCCTCCCGCTACATTATCTCACAGTCTTGGGTGACTTGCTGATAGAAAACAGCTGAGCTCTTTCTACGTTCTTTTCCGAAGGCGATAAATCGTTTTAATATTGCATTGTCTGAGAGTACGTTTTCAAAATCGAAATAGTTATGTTGACAAGGCAAAACTAACTCGATTCAGCAATTTTTCTTTCTTTAGTACTGTACTTGTAATCATGAGGTTCTACGCGCTTCCTCTATTCTCAACCTTCGCGCTGGCAGCTTGCCTCAAAGGGGGTAACGCCGAGAAAGGCGAGGTCGCGGCCGGCGCAGGTGAGCAGGTGGTCGACAACGGAGCAGCCATCGCCAACGGCACCGATGTGGCTGGCCAGGAAGGGAATGCGAACCAAGACCAACAAAACAACGCCGAGGGAGAGGATGTCGGCCAGAACAACAATGACAACCTCGATATAGACGGTGCTCTTCAGAATGAACTTAACGATATCAACATTGACCCGAACGATATCCAGGGGAGTCTGGGCCAGAACATCTTAGATCTAATGCTTGCGCTCGGGATCTGCAACTTCAATCTCAACAGCATCCAAGGCCTCAGTCTGGGTAACGAGATACAGCTGCTTCTCCAGCTACAGCAACTACAGCAACTCCAAGCGCTCGGCATCGTGAACTCGTTCGCTGTTGATCAGCTAATTCAGCAGGAGATTCTGTCCCAAACCTTCAACTTGAGTAAGAAGATATTCTCGGCTACCTATCTGTGATGACTACCTAAGCGCTGACTTCCAATCACTTGTAGACGTGGTCAAACGAAGCATCGACGCCTCTGTCAAGCGAGCCTCTAAGGGCAAGAAGCGTACCACTATTCTCAAGCGGCAGTGCGCCAATGTTGATTTGCAGAAAGGCAATGAGAACGGCCAGGCAGGCCAAAACCAAGATCAGGTCAACCAGGACCAAGCGAATCAGGATGAAGTGAATCAAGATCAAGCCAGTCAGGACCAAGCAAATCAAGATCAAGCGAATCAAGACCAGGCAAACCAAGATCAAGCAAACCAGGACCAAGCCAATGCGGACCAAGAGAATCAGGGCGAGTCAGAAGAACAGAAAGATGACAAGAAGGAATGAAGATGATGAATGAAAGTAGACGCCCAAGTCGAACTACACTTGTTATGTGGTCGAAACTTCCTGCCCGGTCGGATGTACATACCATTAATCTGAAGCTAGTAAGGGACTGCTACATAGGTCCTAGATATTCATGAGACAGCTACTGAGGAGGTTCATCCCAATTACACTGACAAGGCGACCCAGATTGTTTGTAATTGGAACTATGTAGAGTACCCGTCACTTCACACACGTGCACAGCACTCAATTTGACCCGACTTGGAATCATGACTTCGTAGTAGCGAAACTGCCAAACGAATAACTTTTACATCCCGCACACATCGGCGCGTATATGGAATGAAGAGAGTGTGGCGCCATCTGGCCACCATCGCTGCCTTGACAAATACTTCTCCAATCACAACTTGCTAGGATAGGATGTCACAATATCGAATTTACCCCGGGTTTTGAAAAATACAACACATCTGTAGGATGAGATGATGGATGATGATGACAGGAGCTAATCGGCCCACTAGAAATATTTACAATCCCTCACTTCCGGATACTGCTGCATCCCGCACGCTTGCGACTCGAATGAGCAGATGGACGGCACGATGTGTATCTAGGGCAATTGGGATTATTGAGTCCCTGAGTTATACTCGTTTTGGACGCCGCCTCGCATTGATGGGTTTTTCTATCTGCGACAGTTCCGTGCTGGAGATCTTGTGTAGAAACAGAGTAAAATAGTTGGATCAAACCCTAAAAGAATCCCCCCCTGTTTGTCAGGGGTTACATGCCGCAGACGTGACAGCGGCAGTTGGCTCGACCCAGCCTTTTTCTTATTTTCGACCAATCTGCTGCTCTCTTTCAACGAGGAATAATATAGGCCAGGCTGCCATCCCGTGTCGTAGGTATCATTTTCTTCTTCGCGAATACCTCATACTCACCATATGCAATGTTCGACAAAGTGGATAGAAGACAGGGGATATCACATGGATATTTATAGTCTTGGCACGATAAGCTTTCGAATTCGCTACTGATGTCTAACACCCCCACGCCTTTTAAGAACATACCTAGTTCTATATGATAAAATCACCCAAACTTATAGTTAATGAGGGTGAGGGGTCTTACATATACGGGGTATTAGTTGGGTACCAACTGACCCCTTCTTGTTTCCCTCCGCACCCCGTGCGGAGAATCTATATCGGTTTCTACTAGCTTGTCGGTGAATTACTTTATTTCATACGGAGCAATTATGGAAACAACAGACCTGAGGACAGTCCACGTCAAAACTAACTCAGGGTGAAATAGGAACTGAGGTAGCCTTGATGGCGCTTACAACAAAGGGCGTTACTTACAGCTATCGCTGTTGCCGTTCTGGCTTTCCTATAGGGTCTACATCCTAACATCCCCATGGCGATCAGGCAGGATAATATACAAGGCTATTTACCAGTTCTTGCTGCAAGCAAGAGATAATAAAACACCGGCACAAAAGGAGTCGAGGAAGTCTTGTACATACCCGGTAATACAGGAGGCTATCCCTCATGAGCAAGCAACTGTTTCGCGTGTTCCATAGTCGGCTAAGGGACAAACAGGATCTCGTCACTGTCTGTCTATCTTTAGCAGGCTGTTAGATCTAAGCCGGCCAGAACCCCATCCGTGCATCATCCATCTATCACGTCTTCTGATCTTGTAAGCTAGCGTGAACGGGGGGATTCCAGATACCGACCTGTTGCCTCCACTTCTGAACATCTCAGCCCTGCTATCTACCGTTCGTGGCGATGGGATGATATGTTTTCTCCTTGTTCTTGTCCCTACTTACCCACGCCGTCCCAGCTGATATGCTCATGAGCGTAAACATCTCTGGCCGGCTGTCATAGGTCCTCGTCCTCCTTCCCCCCTGCCAAGTCGTGTTTTAGCCAACTCTCTCTTCCGCCCTGCCCTGTAAGGTGATCGATGACAAGATCCTGACACGCACCGGATCACTCCTTCGACGGCGTTCCGAGATATTTTCCGTCTCTCTAAAGTCTTGGCCTTGTTTCTTCGCCTCATGCCATCTGATCGTCCTGCCCACGCTACCCGATATATAAGTCCGTCGGGTCGGCCCCCCAGTGACCATCGTTTTCTGTTTCTCAACACCATCTATCTCATAATAGACACATCAAGGAGCTTTTTGCCTCATTCATTCCATTCATTCCTTCAGAGGTACGCAAACCGGCATGATAAAACCTAATCTGTGAGAAGTGGCACTGACTAATGGAAACAGCTGTGCTCGTTGTTCACTTCACTCTTTTAAGTAACGGCCGCATTGAACCTTCGAGGTACGTCTTCAACCCTGAGCAGAGCCGTCTCTCCCTAGCGTTCTGAAGTCATCGACAAAGCAAGCTGACTTGGGACTGTAGCTGTGCTCATATTCAATTTAATTTTTTAATAATCACACCCCAATCGTTACCAAACAAACCCTCTCACCCCACATCAAAATGAAGGCCTCAACCATGATCGTCGGCGCCCTGGCTGCTGTTGCCAGCGCTGCCCCCACTACTGTTGAGAAGCGCGGCCAGGTCGACCTGAACGCCTTCAACCAGTTCTCGTTCGCGAACCAGGACCTGCAGTACTTCAACGCCATCAACGCGTTCGACCTGCAGGCCTTCGCGCAGCTGGGGGCCTTCAACAACCTGAACCTCGGCGGCTTCGAGAGCCTCTTTAGCAACAACGTCTTCGACCTCAACGCCCTGCTCCAGCTGCAGCAGGTGGCCCTGCTCTCGCAGCTCGGCGGGCTCGGCGTCTTCAGCAACTTCGACCTCTCCTCCATCAACCTCGGCGGCCTCAACCTCGGCCTCCTCGGCGGCATCAGCGGCTTCGACGTCGGCTCCCTCGTCGACGCCAGCTTGCTCCCGCAGATCCAGGGCATCATCGCCCAGACGCAGTTCTCGTCCGTAGTCCTCTGAAGGAGAGACACACTTCACGTGACCGCGAGAAAACGCCTTCAACGGAGCAAACAAGCATGGGATGGAACAATCCCCCCTTTGCTCTTTCTCCCAGTCCCCTAGGGGAAGCCGTACATAATTTTTTCCTTCTCCGCAGGCGGCTGTTGATAGGAAATAAAAAGGGGGCCAGGGGCAGGACGCTGAAGGCTGACCCGAGGCTACATGCGGTTTTAGGGTCCTAGGCAGGGTCGATGGAGGGTACTTAGAATGAGCTAGGCGGATCCTGGTACATGTTTTTTATTGTATTCGTTGAATATACTGCCATTTTCGCCTTGTTGCATCTCTTTCACCCACATGCCCACCATGGCTCCGACCCTGAATAAACTCCCGTGTGGCATCGACGTGAGCCCCCTGGTAGAGAACAAGCGCTCGGATACCCTGATGCAGTCTGAAATCTTGGCTCGAGAGTTGCTGCCAAGTCGTAGGCACGGACATAGTAACAACTTACCTAGACCTAATATTACCTAGCAAATATAAACGATAGCGTACCAAACTTTGTCCAGTTCTTCTTTTCGCGGTAATGGGCTTGAGACCATAAGGGTACCCAGGTCATCGACGCCCCGTCCCCCTCACCCCGCTCTCTCCTTCCAGACGTCTTCATGCAGACTAGGTATCCAACGTCGTACTGCCCGGGTGATGGTCTTGGGGCTTTGCCATGCATTGGCCAGCCACTGGGAATTATGTTTCTTCTTGCAGAATATCTCGGCGTCCTATATTCAATTCATGCTATAGCCTATACAAGTAGACAGGCAGGTAGTGTACTTACATAGTAACATGCCTATGCCCGGAGCTGAAACATTGCCATTTCCACTGGATCCCGGCGTCACCCGGGGATTATCTTCGCTAAGGCTCTAGTACCCCGTCTGGCAGCTCCAAGGCTCTGGCATATCGTATGTGCACAAGGGCCGAAGGAGAGGTATAGCACGATACCGGACGAACACGACAGCCGGCCTCTTAAACTGGGTCAGCAGCTTCGACCCCCGTCTACCGTCTACGGGCACCTGATATGTAGGGTACAAACCTACCCAAAGATGGCCTGCGATGGTCTCGATTTCGTAACCCCGTAACGCTAGCCATTTGGCCTTGGGGGCGATCCGGGGTGCATAATGCGAGACGGTTGGCCTAGCTGCAAGATGCTGAAGACGGATAGCAATGGTGATCTGCGCAAGAAACGGGCGTCCTGACCTTGGCATGTACCCTATACTTCCCCGGGACCGAGATGACATCTTGCGTCTACAAACGCTCGGTCGCCAGCTTGCTATCACTAACTAGCCTCTTGTGGTAGAAGTTTCCAACGAGAGTATTTAGGTCGTGCTGTATGTATGTACTGTGCTGTTATATGCAGAAGAGTTGTAAGGCTGGGAAGGGAAGTGATAGGTGGAGGCGCAGGCACTGCATTTCCTCGATCAGGGTCGGGCCCTTGCAGGTAGTAACATGACTCATGGCGGCGGCGTCTAATGCCCGAAGGACGACTTCCATGCATACACACATGGAGTATGATAAAATGGTAGATGTATCTGTGAGAGGACGAATATGTAGGTTATGTAGGTAGGTAGATACAGTAGGTAGTAGCATCATGTTATCATTACATATACCTATCTGCTCTGTTTACCAATTCCGGTACTTCGAAAAAGGCCCAGACCGATCCTTTTCTGCTGAGGGCTGAATCGTCTCTTTCCTCGGATACATCATACAAGCATACTTTTATTGTATGTAATCTCCGGCCGGCTTACAACCTTGCGGGAAATTTTTTTTTTTTTTTCTCTATGTCTCTCTCGCGACTACAACTCTTTTCAGTATTAGGCACGCAGTGTCCAATGGCAAATGGCAAATGGCAAATGTCAAATCCTAAAAAAGAGCTTGAATTGTCAAATTTCATGCAAGCATATCATTGACCATTCTTCATTGGATACCCGTGCCTGGGAGATGCATACAAGAACCCCATGCAAACGCGCCATGCTCACAGGCGGCAGCGATCTGCTGAGTGGCTTGGGAACGTGCAGACACCAACTACCAGAAACACTCACCTACATGCTTCACATATGCGCATCGATGGGTCGACTTGCTGCACGTCTTAGATATTACAATCTTATTCTTCTTGTTTTGCTTTGCTTTGCTTTGTTTTTATTTTATTTTTATTTTCACCCTCCTTCTGCTCTCCTCAGATCACCCGGGCGTGTGTGTGCGCTCGCTTGCTCGTGCCTGGACTCTTAACCTACTTAGCCTCTATGTATCTAGGATTGCAGATTTGTTATAGCCTCCCTTTTGCTTGCCCCCCATGCCATATGCGCGGCCACATACGACATCGTGAAGCAGCTAGATAAGTAAGGCCGTGGACCTTACCTTAGGGCGCCGGTTTCGTTATTAGCCACCTGCAAACTACCTAGCCTAACTAATGGCTGCGTCGCACTGGCTTTGCAAATCTGCATCTACATCTAGTTAAAGACGGCGAAGGAGAAGGAGGCTCCCCCCCAAGGATGCTTGCTTGGCTCTTTCACCGAACCTGCCTCGGGTCAGGATAGGACATACTTCTGGACATAACTACCTACGCTGAGGTAGAAGGGGTGCGCGGCAGTGCAGTGCAGTGCAGTCACATCGGCTCACCGCATGCATATCGCAACTCTCTGGAATTACAATCGCTCCAAATTCCGACACGGACGATGCGCACACCCGCAGATTTACATAACCTACCTTTCCTAGGGATATTCTGGATGCTGGAGAAGCACGTACGTACAGCAGAGAGACAGACAGCTAGACCGGACTAGCTGTGCCTACTCTAGCTTAGCTGGGCAACTTTGTCGAGATATGTACATGCCCCTACACTTACCCCCGAGGTCGAATAACGACGCATTTGCCTGCATACCTGTCTTATTACCTACCATGCTATTATCATTGTTATTATTATTTGATCCCAATCCGCAGAGAACCATCACTTGTGCTGGCAGGCATACTGTAGGTATGTATGTAGGGAAAGTAGTACTTAACTATTATTGCGGCTGGCGTAGTATCTACTTACAAGACCACTTATCTACCGTACCTAGTACTTGGGAACTGTCTACCTGTTTGGTATAGCGTCCAAGGATCTCTCGGAGTCGGACGGACCTTGGGAAACTTTTTTCTTCCACTCCTTTTTTTTATTTTATTTTAATTTTTTTTCTGCTAGTTATGTATAAATCATATGTACTTAGAGAGCCAACCGGATCAGGAAAATGAAGCGATATCCCTCGTACAGCAAGCAATCTATCTATCTACGTTCACATACTGGCGTGCAAACATACATACATACATACGGACATTTGACACGAACAAAGATGATATGCCGGAGACGAGCTCATTTTGCTGACCGCCTGTCTTTGTCTTGCTCGCTTCTGATCTACCTCACCTCGCCTCACCTCACCTTACTTAACTGCTTAGTAGGGACGTATAGGTAGGCTCGCAGATAGTAAGCCAGCTGGCCAGGTGGATAAAGCAAAAGTACGCAAGCAAGCAGGCAAAGGGAGTGCCCGTCTTTGCATGCATATTACGAGCTGGGCGGGTTCCGAGCGGGTTCGATCGGTTGTCTAGGTAGGTAGGTAGTCGGTAGATGCATAAAACAAACCTCGTAAGCTGGGAAAGGAACACCTCCGCTGCATAAGTAATTAGCTAGCAATGACCGTGATAATCATAATGAGTAGTGGGTAGGTAGGTAGGTAGGTAGGTATAACAGCTGCAGACAGACGGATGAATTATTGTCCCCCCTTGTTGTTGTTTTCTTTCATTACAGGAAGGAGAGAAACAGTAGCCGGGAAATAGGCAAAGCGAGATATGCATACCTCTCTAAGGTACCTATGGGGAATGGCGAAAGATGGGAGGAAGATAAAAATCTGGGCAAAGGCAAATTTCAACAGAATACCTCCATGCACACATGCACGCAACCATGTATGCACATACCCGCGAGTCAGATAGCTACCTTACATGGTACCTGTACATACCTACCAAGGTTAGGTAGCTAGCTGTAAGCCTCGATTTCGAATTCTCTCCCTTTCGCCTGTAGGTCTAGAGGCGATGAGAGAGGTGACACAGAAAAGGAGGCAGCTACTTGCTTGCTTGCTATCCCGTATGCACGACAGCAAGGCCGTCTTGGCATCTCTATAACACAGACAGACACAGTGGGATATGCATCTTTACACAGGTAGATTAGGTAGATCTTTTCCATTAATCCTGCCGATCCTAGGGTTGGTATGTGATTAATGTAGGTATTGTCTACTCTCGCTTCTTCGACCTCTTACTTTACTTACTTGCTTCGTTCAGACAACAGAACAGAGCCTAACCCAGATACCTGCCTACGTGTATGTATGTGCTGCTGTATCTCGCATGTACGTACCCTTACCTACCAACCAACCTAGTCTTTACGTTCTCTAACTATTGCTGTATATGGGCATTGATAAGTACAGCACACGTACAGCATAGTCGATGTGGGACTGAACTGACTGACTGACTGACTAACCGCCTGGCTCGACGTAGAACAAGGTGAAGAGAGAAATACCTACCGTAAACGTTCGAACTCACCGATCGCTTCCTACATTTGTCTATGTATCATGCATTGAGCGGGCGCGTACGCAGGTAAGTAGAAAAAGGGGGGCGACCGACGTCCATTTATACATATCCGTCTGCCGATCGATCTAGGCTAGGCTGTTTATCAGCTAATTTCGAAACAATTGGAAAATGAAAATTAGGCATATGGAAATAAAGTACATGAACTCTGTGGGAGCGATAAAGAGGAGAGAGAAGCACGGCCTTCGTTAGGTACGTTAGGTAGGTTGGATGGGTAGCGACGGTGTTTTCCCAGAACCCTCAGAAAGTCTCGTACTCGCATTCTCAAATCATTCCTTGGGCCGATGTATGTAAGTAATCTAGGTAATACATACATACTTAGGAGCCGCCCGTTCCGTGTTCTCTTTCCATCCTCTATTTATCTGGCCCGGTCGGTCGGTCGGTCGGTCTCTCGGCCTCGGAAGTCCTTGTCTAGGCATAGAGAATGTATGTGGTCTGACACTGTCCCTTGTCAACCCCGGAGAGGACCGTGTTTTTTTGGAGAGAGAAAGGCAGGCCTGCATAAGTGACCTACATACGCATCGCATGCCATGCCATGTAATACATAATATTTGCCTCGTCTCTGGACCTTGCCTTGCCTTGCTTCGCCCTTCTCATTCGAATCGACGAAGAGCCGGCCAATGTCTGCCAGAGTCGCAGTACGGCCGTCGGAGCTATGCGTAAGTGGGTAAGTGGGTAAGTAGGTAAGTAGGTAAGTAGGTGGGTAGATGGGTAGGTAGGCAGGCAGGTAGGTAGTGGGTTTACCGTACCGTACCGCACCCGTACCCGGGCTGGGCTGGGCTGGACTGGGTCGGCTTGGCTTACTCGCACACGAAGGGATGCCTATTGTACGGATGTAATGCGTTTGTGTATGTAAGTAAGCCCTGTCCTGTCGCTAATAATACCTTGGACGATGATACCTGCTTCAGCATAGGTACCTAGAAAAGGGAAAGAAGTGCCAAATGCGGTCGCCTATTCTGTTGCAGCTGCAGCTGCGCGAAAACGGTAATCTGGACTGACTTGGTTCGGTACCCACGGTTGACGATGATCCATCCTGTGCTCTCTGCCTCCCTCTGCCTCTGCCTTGCGTCTCGGCGCTTGCAAGGGGACAGGTACAGGACAGGTACAGGACAGGACAGGGTAGGACAGGGTAGGACAGGACAGGACAGGACAAAGGACAGGGTGTGGCGTTCACATTAACATCTAACCTACATATGTGCCCTTTTGCGCCCCGAGCTTTGGGCGGGCTTGCGGGGCTTCGACTGTCCGGATCTGGAACTATACCTAGGTATAACCAAGAGGAGCGTTTTACCCTTTTGTCCCTTATCTTGGAGGTTCCGTTTTCTGGGGACCTGCTTGCCTCCTATGCTAAGTATGCATGTATGTATCATGCAAAGTGAGGCGAGCGGTTGCGGGTTAAAGCTAACTTACAGCAGCAATAGCTGTAGCATGGTGTCCCTAGCCTAGTCGAAAAATGGCCAGGTGACCTAATCGCGTCACCGAGAACAGAACTACTGTAAGTCAGCATAAGCATATCGTGCTACCTATCTAGTACCTTGACTTAGGCGCGGGCCGGACGATAAGCTCGCGAAATATAGTAATAGTGTCCATAGTGCCCGCATTGCCATAGGGTCATAGGGTCATAGGGTCGTACGGTGGTCTGCTTGTCCATGTCTGCTGTGTGTGGGAGAGAAGGCATTAGGCGCATTGGTATGCGGCCATGCATAGAAGGGGAGATAACGTGGGATGCAGGTACATTCGTACAGTTGATCGAGTGGAGGTCGATGGAGAGGATGCAACGCCGGTTTATTATGAGCCCTTGTCGCCCGGTATCTGTCGACCTAGCTCTTGCACTCAAATACCTAATAACAATAATAATACTACCTGACAAGGTATGCTGCACTTGCTTTGTGTCGTCTCTCTTGCTGAAATGCTGATGTCTGCTTCGGGATACCGTATTATTACATCCACTCTTGTACGCATCATGGGTTCATGAGTGCTGAGACGATTCATGTAGGGTCCATGTATGTAGGTGCTAGGTATTATCGTCCACTATGATTACTACCATCGACTGCCTGCCTTTACATTCAAGGGTGTTTACGTCTGGAGGACAAATATTGAGGAAGGAGCAAGGTATTATCTGTGTCATTACCTGCCTTATCCCCTTTCAGAGATCCCGATCGAAATCGTCGACGTGAGATCTGACCTCATCAAGGTCTTACGAAACCCGTGAGGTCGTCGCCTCATTTTGCTAGCTCTTATTGTCTGTCTGCTTACAGGTCCCGTATGTGCCTCCGGCTCGAGTTGCTGCGTCGCGGCCACCGAAATTGCCGTTCAGCCGTTCGCCGAAGTTTCCGTTCTGGTTTCGGCGGCATGTACAGTTTATTAAGGGCCGGGTTTACGTTAGCCACCTGCTTTCTGGGACGGGATTGACCTTTTTGTCCCCACAGGTCAGAAGGGGCGGTTGCAGTTACAACGCATTAACGACCTGGAATGGTAGGTAACCCCTAGCTAGGGATACTGCGTTCCTACCGTAGGTAGGTAGTGTTCCGCGCGAACTGTTGACTCCGTACTCATAGTATTGCGCTTTGGTTAAGACAGCAAAGATTCAGCATCAGGCTAGGTAGGAACAGGTTTCTTTCAGCGCGAAGCGGTCATCGTGGACCATTAGCGCCGCAGCGTTAAGTAACATCGGCCAACGGCTTTTCCAAATGCATCAAGCTTCATATCAGGTTAGATCCAACTGCGACATAAGTAGACCGATACCAGTAGAGTCATCCAAAAGCCATCTCTACATGAAAGCAATGTAAAATGCGTCAAGGGCTTTTCTATCAGGAACTATTAAAGAGCTATTTAGGTAAGCGATATTGCCTAGTGGAACAGCCCATCGAACGCATTATAGGAGTCTATGTAGGTATGGAGGAGTAGATTTGCTTATTCTCAGCTGACGCAGCCCCAAATTCATCTCCAGCGAAGATGCAGATCGCTTGGGGCTATTACCGCTCAGTTGGGCAACCGGAGAATTTCAGTGACGGAGAAATTCTAGCATGATAAACAAATAACAGCTTATGTGATGTATACGGAACGATATTTAAGCGTCCGGCACCTGCTTGCCGAGGTGTTATATTTCAAGCGCCAGGAAGCTCAACCATACAGGTAGTTACAAAACGGGAGCATACGTTTACCGATCTTCTCCGATTGCCAAGCCATCCCCATCATATGTATACCCAGTCTGCTATATATACAATGCTGGTCTTCGGATGGTAGAGGGTCAACCAGTGAGATTCAACCTGTCGCAATGGAAGTATCATACCTATTACCTTAATAGAACCATGTTAGACTGAGGTTATTATTGTTATACTGGCCAGGAGTGCAAATACGCTCCATCTAAGCTGCAAAGACCGAGCGGGCCCGGCCAAAAAGCAAATGATATAGGCGAAGGATCCTCAAGGGTAGGCGGGGAAATAGCGCCATCAAACCCCACGACTCGGCTACAGATGAGGAACAAGCGAAGTACGGTCGTGATCATAGTATTGGTATTTGGTATTGGTATTGGTCATGACAGCATAGCAGCAAGTAAAATAGTAAGTAAAAAAATCACCGTAGCGCCAATATGGCCATTGCCCTCGTAGACAACCCGTTCCGCTCAATCCAACGCCTTATGACCCAAGTAACAATGTCCCAATTCCACCATCAATGCAAACGCCAAAACCACAGTTCCAAATTTCCCTATCCCAAACCGGATCAGACCATACAAACGAGGGTGTCTCGGAGCAGAGGCAAAACAGCACGCTAAGTAAACTTGCACGAGACGCTTGGCTATGCAGGATGACTGGTAGTGAAAACGCGAGGCGAAGAGAATGCCGTATATAGGGGCGCGTGCGTTAAAGCCCCAACTAGGTAGAAAAGGCGCGACTTGATAACCTGAAGGAGGGGCTGCAGCTGTCGAGAAAGAAAGAGCGGTGCATATACACGAGATGGCGCTCCAGTAGGCACGTTGGTGAGGGTCTCCAAATAAGAAACGGCCTTAGATGATAGGTAGGTAGGAGAATCACCATGCCCGGCGGCTTATAGCAAAGATCAGCCTTACATGCTATGCGGGGCGACGCAGAGGAACGTCAGAGGAAGGTAGAATCGCGCAAGATGGTAGGTCTCCCGGCAGGCGCTATCTCTGTAGTAGCCGTGCATCGGCTCAGCCGTCTCAGCTAGCTCTTGACAGCGGCTTTCATGTCATAAACGGAAAGATTGAGTGAGTGGTAGGTATCAGTGGCGTCAATGCAGCTGCACCATCTCGGACAGTGGCCGGTAGGATAGTTCGAACGGTGTTCGGGGAGTTCTCCAATGGGGGATTCAATATCAAGTGTAGTAGGTAGGTAGCTGAGTGATGAGGAACCCTAGTTGGGGCACCTATGGCAAGAATAGTTCGAACCACAGTAATCATGGGTTCCGAAGTCGACAGCCTTGCAACAGAACGTGCAGCAGTGGTTGACAAGAGGTTGTGGTTCCTTGATAGCCATGATGAGGAATGGGAAACTGTGCCGGTGAAAAGATGCTTGCTTGTTCTTGGTGTTGCTTATGTGTATTTGCGCGCGTATGTGCGGTGTATATATATAGCAATGTGTGTGTGTATATTGACCTAGCGAATATCTCTAGGAGAGTACGTGATATATAGTTGCGAAGGTGTAGAGTATGTAAAGAAGAGATAAAAATGTGCAGAGCAGTGAGACAAGTTGAAGAAGATGTGGGTTTGTTTATATACTTCTCTGGTTCTCGGGCGTTGACTAGACTGGCGATGACGGTACCAAAGTGATGGGGATAAGACAGGAAGAGGGTGGATGGGATGACCCTTTTTTATAGTACTAACCGTCGTTGCCTGCAGTCAGTGCTGAGTTCGAAGATGACGACGGGAGAAGTGACAAGGTGTGTCCATCGTCAGGCCAGGGCCAGGGGGTGGATAGTCTTCACTTATCGTCACTCCAGGAAGAGACAACGACAAAAGGAGAGAGAGGACCA